>ERZ506764.23-NODE-23-length-152928-cov-6.512438_pt1 | contig 152928 bp, 121 predicted proteins | sample MGYA00513041_ERZ506764 | MGnify/ENA metagenome assembly ERZ506764
TCCGAGACCACAAATATGCCTTATTGGGGGCAATGGCTTCTGTGCTGTGGCTGGAGAAGATGAATTAAACAGGAGAAGGAGATTTGGGGACAGAAGCTGATGTCTTCTGCTTACTTGAGAATGACTGGGAATAGAGGGGATGAGTTGGCTTTTTATCTTATTGTTGTTATTTTGCTATATTCCGTATAGAACGTGTTTAAAAAATGCTTTCTGCAAAGTTACTGTTACTGCAAAAAAGATGATTTCTAAAAAAAGCTCCATTTATAATTCGCTCACATACTTGCATATATACAGGATGCAAAAGCATAGTACCCATCAATGGGAGGCAGAAATGTTGCAAAAAATTTAAGAATTAAATATTTGATTTTTTAAAAAATATCGCATATAATAATGATGAGAACAACACATTGTTCTTCTTCATCTGATGAGTCCTGTGACGGTTCCGACAGGACGCTAATATAAAAATTGACCGAACGATGAAGATTTTCAAACGAGAGGCTATTTTTAAGTCTCTCGTTTTATATTATAGGAGACATTATTTATGAGTAACGACGTGCTTGGGTTGTTGAAAATTCACTATAAAAAATAAATAATATATTATACGAGGAGTTATATTATGAAAGAAACTATTTTACTTTATAATTTAGATTCTGCTGCTATTCGAAATAAAATCAAGTTTTTATGTATACAAGGTGGTATTCATATTCGAGTTGTGGAAAAGAATCAGTATGATGTACCTATTGGAACGCTGGCTTTTGGAAAAAAAGAAGATATGGAACTATATCTTCGCTCTGAGAGTTCAGAAGAAAAGCCTTCTTTTAATGACCCAATGCTGGTGTTTGCCGGATTTACCGGACAGAAGCTTGACCAGTTTTTAAATGCGATGCGTAAGCAGAAGATTCCAAAAATTAATCTGAAGGCTATGCTGACAGAGCATAATGTGAAGTGGGATTCGATGACTTTACATGATGAATTAGCTAGGGAACATGAGGCTATGAATAAAAAATAGGAATTTGCCGGGGTGAGTAAACAGACGAACCCCCAGAGAAAATATACCCTATATCTGTGACTTTAGTCGCGGCGGTTTGAATATTCGCTTAAGTGCTCGTATCCAAACCTTGCTCCGAGGCCACAGATATAGGGTATATTTTCTCTGGGGGTTCTGGTTGTTTCAATCCGGCAAATTTATTAAAAGATTTGGGGAAGAAGACAGGAGAGATAGAAGTAATTCGAGTCAATCCTTCAAAAAAAAGTTACAACGAAAGCTATAACCTTCTGGAGCGTCCTCAAATCTCTCCAACAATAAATAGCAATTCCATCCCTAACCAAAACACAGCCCTCTGTAAGATAAATAAAGCATATTTGTGGCCTCGGAGCAAAGGTTGGATGCGAGCGCTTTTACGCGAACATTCAACCTGCAGCGACTAAAGTCACAAATATGCTTTATTTATCTTACAGAGGGTGTCTCCTTTGCCTGCGGCAAATTCCTATTTAGATTTAGCTGCCGTTGTAGCTTCACTAGAGGCTTCTGTTGTAGAAGCTTCACTGGAAGCTGCTGTTGTCTCTGTTGATGTCTCTGTAGCTGTGGAATCCGCACTCTTTAAGGATACCTGTGCCCAGAGTTTCTGGTCTACATCTTTATTGTAGTCCCATTTCTTCTCAAGTTTCTTAGTCCAGTTGTCATATTTCTTCTGGAAAGCTTCGGACTGTTTCTGTTCTTTTAAAGTTTTCTTATTGCTTGCTGTTTCTTCTTTATCTGTGTAAGCAACAAGTTTAGCGATAACGTATCCGTTGTCACATTCTAAGACTTTATCTGCAATATCGCCATCTTTCATGCTCTTCATTACTTTTTCGAAAGCTTCTCCCTCTTCGGATTCGCCTGCTGCATAGGATTCATCTGTGTTGGAGTAATTCTGTTCTTTGGCAACTTTCTTAATTGTCTTCTTGCCGCTCTGGATTTCTTTGAGAGCTTTTTCTGCTTTTGCTTTCACGGCCTTTTTCTCTTTTTTACTCATTTCTGTTGTCTGGCCGTTATCACCTGTCTTTGTTGTGGCAAATACAACTCTGTAGATTGTGGACTTTCTTGCTTCATCGTCTGTTACTGTAACTTTTTCTTTGCTTTCAATCTTCTTCTGAACCTTAGAAGCAAGTGTACTGTCTTCATAGATTTTTTCTACATCTTCACGAGTAGCACCACATTCTTTCATAACCTTTTTACCAGTCTTATCCTGATAATAGGAAAGTGCGGAATCACTGCACTGCTGTTTTTCTGAATGAGTTAACTTACAGTCATACTTATCTGCCTTTTTGATAAGGATGATGTTCTGTTTCATCTGGGAAATAACCTGCTTTTTTACATACTCTTCAAATGTCTGGTCATTTCCATCATCGTCCTTACCCATGGACATACTCCAGAAGTCACTTCCATAGTAACTGCTGTAAGTCTGCTCATACTGTGCGCTAAGCATCTTAGCATACAGCCATGCTTCTTTTAATGTGACATCTGTTCCGTCATAGCTGAATAAAACTTTATTTCCATCCTGTGTTTTTGTTCCTTTTCCACTGCTTGATGTAGAACAGCCGGTCATGAGACTCAGGGCCATGATTACTACAAGAACGAGGGAAAGAACTTTTGTTAATTTCGCTTTCATTTGAACCTCCTATAATTTTACACTACATTTTTCTATTATAGTACAAAAGGAAGAATACAACAAGTAAATTCTGGTTTGTAGGGTTAGAGAAAGAAACAGGAACTCTGGTAAATTATTTTTCAGAGGGATTGACACTTGAAGCAACTTAGTAATTCCTTTGAATTAACAGGAAAATGCTAATTTTTAGCTACATTACCATACAGATTTTGATATTAGTTATTTATGATCCGGATTATTATCGTAAAATTGTTGAGATATTGTAACCATAGTTTGAATGTTAATCTTTAATATCTCATTTTACGGGAAGCCACAACCTATTAGAGAATCCCCAAATCCTCTAAGATAAGTTCTGATTTTGCTTCTACAGCCAACGAACAGTACCCAAAGAGAGCCGATACCCTATATTTGTGGCCTGGGAGCAAAGGTTGGATGCGAGCGCTTTAAGCGAACATTCAACCTGCTGCGACTAAAGTCACAAATATAGGGTATCGGCTCTCTTTGGGTGCGTCTCCTTGCCTGCGGCAATCAGGATTTATCCTGTAGTTTTTGGATTCCCCCAATGATTTCCCTGACTTTTGCCAGCAAATCTTTTTTCGGTATCCCTGTAGATTCGAACACAAACACCGGATTCGCTTCTGGTTTTATTTTCATCTTGTTGCGGTACTGTTTGAGGAAACCGTCAATTTCTTCAACGCGAACTTTCGCCCGTGGGTTCATGGTAAACAGGATTTTGCTTCCTTTCTGCTCGATGGAAAGAAGCCATGCCTGATGGGCTTCTTCTCTAAGGAGTGCAACGTCCATGAGGCGGATGAGTGGTGCTGGTGTATCACCGTAACGGTCGGTCATTTCTTCGATCATGTCCTCGGATTCTTCCTGCGTCTCGATAGTTGCGATTCGTTTATACCAGGAGAGTTTTTCGGATTCGCTCTTGATGTAGGTTTCCGGAATGTAAGCATCGATGGACAGGTCGATGGATGTGGTAAATGTATCGACTTCCTGCTGTTCGCCTTTCATTGTTAATACGGCCTCGTTGAGCATTTTGCAGTAAAGATCGTATCCGACGGATTCCATATGACCGGATTGTTCTGCACCAAGAAGATTCCCGGCCCCACGGATTTCGAGGTCACGCATAGCGATTTTGAAACCACTTCCTAAGTCAGTGAATTCACGGATAGCTTTTAATCGTTTTTCGGCTTCTTCTTTTAAGATAGAGTTTCTTCTATACATTAAGAATGCGTATGCAGTTCGGTTGGAACGGCCGACACGGCCTCTTAGCTGATAAAGCTGGGAAAGGCCAAATAACTGTGCATCCTGAATAATCATCGTGTTAACATTTGGGATGTCGAGTCCAGTTTCGATGATGGTCGTGGAGACTAAAACATCTATTTCTTTATTGATAAAGCCGGACATAATCGTTTCAAGCTGGCGCTCGCCCATTTGCCCGTGTGCATACTCTACTGTGGCATTTGGTAAAAGCCGTTGTAAGCCTGCTGCTACTTCGTCGATATTGTTGACTCGATTGTATACATAGTATACCTGTCCGCCTCTGCCAAGTTCTCGTTCGATTGCTTCGCGGACAAGTTCCTCGTTGTACTCCATAACGTATGTCTGAATTGCCCGGCGGTCCACTGGTGGAACTTCAAGAACACTCATGTCACGGATTCCGGCAAGACTCATGTGCAGGGTTCTTGGAATTGGGGTTGCGGACAATGCCAGAACGTCAACATCTTTCTTCAGCTGCTTGATTTTTTCTTTCTGTTTTACGCCAAAACGCTGTTCCTCATCAATAATAAGGAGTCCGAGATTCTTGTATTTGATATTTTTTGAAAGAACTTTATGTGTGCCGATGACAATGTCAATCGTTCCGTTTTTCAGTCCATCAAAAATACGTTTTTGTTCTTTTGGCGTGCAAAAACGAGAAAGCATGGCAATCTCGACTGGATAATGTTCCATTCTTTCTTTAAATGAATTGTAATGCTGCTGTGCTAAAATGGTTGTCGGTACAAGATAAACTACCTGTTTGCTGTCCATAACTGCCTTAAATGCCGCTCGGATTGCAACCTCGGTCTTTCCATATCCAACGTCTCCGCAGATAAGACGGTCCATAATTCGATGACTTTCCATATCACGCTTGGTATCTTCAATCGCACTTAACTGATCTTCTGTTTCCTCATATGGAAATAATTCTTCAAATTCTTTTTGCCAGACGGTATCTTTGCCGTAAGCGTAGCCTTCTTTTGCCTGCCTCTCGGCATAAAGTTTTACCAGATCCTGTGCCGCAATCTGCACCTGTGAGCGAACCCGGCTTTTCGTCTTTTCCCATTCTGTGCCGCCAAGCTTATTCAGTTTTGGCTTTCTTGCACTTAAATTCGAATATTTCTGAATGAGTTCAAGCTGTGATGCCGGAACAAAAAGATTACTCGCATCTTTGTATTCAATATTGATGTAATCTTTCGTAATTCCATCGGACTCAATTTTTTCCATGCCACGGTAAATACCGAGTCCATATTTTTCATGGACAACATAATCACCGACTGAAATCTCCGAAAGAGAATTGATTTTCTGGCCACTGTACTGGCTTTTCTTCTTCGGCTTTTTGGCCTTTCTTTCCTTGAAAATGTCTTTTTCGGATAAAACGACAAATTTAAGCGTCGGGTACTCAAAACCATTTCCAAGTCGGCCACTCGCCACCATAATCTCCCCCGGTGCAATCGTGCGGTCAAAATCAGCTGCAAAATACGCAAGCAGACCATAATCCCTGATATTTTCTGCAAGACGCTTCGCCCTTGTTGTTGAAGAAGAAAGCAGCAAAATCCTGTAATTTTGCTTTTTCCAGTGTTCTAAATCCTTGATAAGCTGGTCAAAACTATTATTATATGAAAAAATGGACTTTGCCTCGATATCACAAATGGTTTTCGGCTTGTAAAAAGCGTAATCTTGAATAACAGAACTGAGCAAAATAAGCGGTTCCTCCATCACTTTTGACAGAATCTCCTCATATCCAAACAGCAAATCCGCCTGTCCCGGCAGCACATATCCACCTTCTAATCGACTCTGCATACAAAGGAAAAATTCTTCCTCATATGTCTTTCCTTTTTCCAGAACACGATGCGGTTCATCAATGAAAAAGAGTGTATTTTCTGGTAAATATTCAAGAAATGAAACCGTTTTCTCATAAAAATAGGACAATAATGCCTCACTTCCCTCTGCTGTTCCAAAAGAAAGAAGTTCCTCCTCTGTCCTTACCGTCATCTTCCGAAGACGTTCTTTTTCCGCAAGACGCTTTCTCTTCTTAAATGCTTCTTCCTGCTTCTTATACTCTTCCTTCATTCGGCGAACTGCCTCACCAATCTTATTTCTTGAAAGAATCATTTCTGTCGCAGGGTATACCTGAACCTCGTCCAGCTTTTCCACACTTCGCTGCGTTTCCGTATCAAAAGAACGGATGGAATCCACTTCATCCCCCCACAGCTCAATTCGAACCGGAAGTTCCTCCGTCAACGGGAAAATGTCAATGATTCCCCCTCGGATACCGAACTGCCCTGGCGCTTCCACCAGGCCACTGTTTTCATATCCAAGCTCTGAAAGCTTGAGTTTTAATGCATCTGTATCAATAATTGATTCAAAATCAATCGTCAGGCAATGCTCCTTAAACTCCTCAAACGGAATCATTTTCTCCATAAACACATCAAGACAGGCAACAATCGTGAGAGGCTTTCCCTCCACAATCTTTTTTAAAATGTCCATTCGCTGCCGCTCAATGTGATTACTATGCACATCTGCACTGTAAAACAGCACATCTCTCGAAGGATACAGCACCGTATTCGGATCAAAAAAACTCAAATCCTGATACAGCTCCTTCGCCTTCTCTTCTTTATACGTCAATACAAACCGACAAGGAAAATCCTCCCCCAAATTTGGAATAAAGTGTGCTTTTTGAGAATCAACACAACCATTCAGGACGATGGGATAAGCCTGTTGGCTCATTGCGGTTTTTATATCAATATAAGTATCGAATTTTAAAAGAGGGTTTGATAAAGTTTTCATGATACCTCCTTTCATTTTGGTTGTTGCACTTTTCTGTTGCATGCTTGCTTTTACTATTATTTATAGCGCAACGGAAAAATATTTTCTCCTATTCCAAAGTTTTTCTCTTCTTCTTTCCTACGCTATATTTGTTCATAGCTTCTGAAAATTCATCCTGTGCAAAAAGTTCTGCTGCTTTTTCGGCTTTGTCTAATGCATCGGAGAGCAGTTCTTTTTCGTCATCTTTGAAATGTCCAAGAACATAATCTGCGAGATCCTGTCCCGGATGTTTTTCGCCGCCGATACCGACACGGATTCGTGGAAAAGTGTCTCCTCCTAAATGTTTGATAATGCTCTTCATTCCATTATGTCCGCCGGCACTTCCTTTCGTGCGAAGACGAAGCACTCCAGGCTCTAAACTGATATCATCATAAATTACGAGGATGTCGCTTAAATCCAGCTTATAGAAATCCATGATTGGCCTAATGCTTTCGCCGCTTAAGTTCATATAAGTTAATGGTTTTACGAGAAGAACTTTGCTGCCACCGATGAAACCACTTCCTACCATTGCCTTGAACTTATGCTGATTAATATTGATTCGGTTTGCCTCTGCGATACGGTCAATCGCCATATATCCTACATTGTGTCTTGTTCCTTTATACTGGTCTGTTGGATTACCTAATCCTACGATTACTTTCATTCTATGTTCCTTTCGTGATTTTATTTCTTCTGAGGTTTCTTTTGTACTTTTTTCTTCTTGATTTTGTAACTTTAATTGTTTTTGTTTATTTATATCTTTTTCTTTTTTTGATTTTAACTTATCTATACCCGATATAAAATTGTTATTTTTCTTATTCTTTTGCTTAGTTACGTTTGCTGTCTGCTGTTTTAACTTTTCCTGCATTCTCGCCTTTTGCTGCTGTCTTTTTCTTTGCTTTTTGCGCTCAGACTCCCAGGAGTTTACGGCTTCTTCGGCATCCTGTGTTGCCCATTTTTCGGGGAGTTTTCCGTTCTGGCTTTTGCCGGAAGCATTATCAAAAATATTCTGGCTGATGCTGTCAGGATTTCTCTTTCTGCGGTGTTTTGGGCGGTATTGATTCCACTCTTCATAGAATGGTTTCGGTTCCGACGCAGAATTCGGCAGCTTTTTGCCATTGCCGAAATAATAGTCTACCACTCTCTCCGCAGATTTGTCATCAAAATAATCGTTGTGAAGATGTGCAAATTTCTCTACTTTCGCAATATCCCACTGTTTATTTTTAATACAGTCAATCAAATCCTTCATATTTTCTACGATCGGACCGGGTGCCGTCTTTTCATAATCAAAATAAAAACCTCGGTCTTTACTTAAATACCATTCTTTGTCAAATGCATAAAGAATGATCTGACGGTTTAAAAGAGAATATTCTACTGCAATCGAAGAATAATCCGCAATTAAAATGTCCGTCATGCAAAGAAGTTTGCGGACATTCGGATAATCGGTCATATTTGCTACGGTATCCGGCACTTTTGCAGACTGAATCTGCGGATGAAGACGTACCATTAAGAAATAGTCTTTCCCAAGTTCTTTCTGAAATGCATCAAAATCAAACGCTTCTAAAAGCTTTTTATCATGTTCTTCCTCCCCACGAAAAGTCGGCGCATAAAGAACAAGCTTCTTTCCTTTCATTTCCGGATATCGTTCACTAAGCTCTTCCTTCCACGCAGCAATATCATGCTCTCTGAAAAAATAGTCCACCTGTGGACATCCGATACAGATCACCTTTTCTTTCGGTGCTATAAAAGCCTCTGCATAGTTGTCCCTAATATTTTCTGAACTTGCCAGTATGTGGTCTGTATTTTTCGTTGCCGCTTTAAGCTCCTTTAAAACTTCCGGGTTCGTCTCCGATGAACCGCCAAACTTCTTAAAAGATCCCATCCCATGCCAAAGCTGAACTACCTTTGTCTCATCCGACAGCTTCATATATCCAAGCGGCAAAAAATTGTCATTCAAAAAAATATGGGATGAAGTCGCCATTCGAAAAGCCTTTATAGTAAAAAGCTTTAGCAAGCCTCCCAGATTACGTAGACTCACTTCATAATCTGCATGCGTAATGATATTAAAATGAAAAGGTAACCCTCTTTTTTCACATTCGTTTTTTATCTCAAACAGGCTTCCTGTACCCCCGGTATTTAATTTCTCTATCAGGGTAATCTGATTCTTTTTCACTTTCCATTTGCGAAAGAAATTAAAGCACCCTGCGAATATTTTATTTGTATTCAATGTATCTAACCTCCACTGTACATCTAATGTACTCTCGGAATCTTTTTGTGCCGTTCTGTAAGATATTGTTAAAAATCAATTCTCGAAGTTCTACTTGATATTTTTCCATAACAGCATAAACAACATATGTTTTTTAGTATATCATAGATTATGCATTTTCTAAAAAGAAAAATTTTCGAATAGCAAAATGACTCTTGCAATCTTCAAAAATCTTCATAAAAATATAGCAGGAATTCCATATATTATACAGAAATTCCTGCTATAAGGTTAAGAGCTGTTTTACGTCAGCCCCTTTATCTTCTAAGTTTTGCTACAGTTATATTTATAACGCTACCTCTGCTTCTCCGACTGTTTCCTCTTCCCCCGAGGCCATGATTGCTTCGTATTCCTGAAGAATACTTTTCTGGATGATGTCACGAGTATCAGAGTTAATCGGATGTGCGATATCACGATACTCGCCATCGGATGCTTTGCGGCTTGGCATTGCGATAAATAAACCTTTTTCTCCGTCAATTACTTTGATATCGTGCACAACAAATGCATTATCAAAAGTTACGGATACGACCGCTTTCATCTTTCCTTCTTTTGCTATTTTTCTGATTCTTATATCGGTAATCTGCATGACCTGTCCTCCCAATAATGTTGTTACTAATTACAGAATGTACCGTACATTCTTCTCAATTACTATCTTAACCTCATCATCGGTTCCGACGTAGTTCGTTCCTGGACGTAGAGTATCTCTGCTCTCTACGATACAGTTCTCAATATAGGAGTCATCTCCAATATATACATCATTCAAAATGATGGAGTTCTTGATAGTACAGTTGTTTCCAATGTATACATCTTTAAAGATAATAGAGTTTTCAACCTTACCGTTAACAATACATCCAGAGGAAATAATACTGTTCTTTACTTCTGCACCTGTATTGTATTTTGCTGGTGGAAGATCGTCTACTTTAGAGTATACATCCGGATACTGTTTGAAGAAGTAATCTCTTACGTCTTTCTTCAGGAAATCCATATTTGTCTTATAATAAGAATCTACTGTTGCAATATTTCTCCAATATGTATCAAGCTTATAGCCGTAAATCTTACGAACATTTCTATAACGAACGAGTACATCCTGTACAAAGTCGTGTCTGTCTTCTCTTGCACAACGCTCAAGAATCTCAATTAAATGGCGTCTTCTGATTACATAAACACCGATAGATACGTTATTAGAGGAAGCAACGAGTGGCTTCTCTTCAAATTCTACGATTCTTTCGTTCTCATCTAACTTAAGAACACCAAAACGTGTTAAATCGTCATCTGTATCTTTTAATGTTGTGTAAACTACCGTGATATCTGCATTCTTAGCGATATGAGCTTCAAGAACCTTGCCGTAATCCATCTTGTATACACCATCACCTGTTGCGATGATTACATAAGGCTCATGGCTCTTCTTAAGGAAATCAATGTTCTGATAAAGAGCATCTGCTGTTCCCTGATACCATGAGTTATTGTTCTTTGTAACAGTAGGAGTGAAGACATAGAGTCCTCCCTGCTTTCTTCCGAAATCCCACCATTTACTTGAGCTTAAATGTTCATTTAAAGAACGAGCATTAAACTGAGGTAATACCGCTACTTTAGATACGCGGGAATTACTCATATTACTTAATGTAAAATCAATTGCACGATAGCTTCCTGCTACTGGCAGGGCTGCAATCGCACGTTTATCGGATAATCTTCCAATTCTGTTATTATTACCACCTGCTAAAATAATACCTATAGACTTCATTTATGTCACCTGCCCTCTACTATCTGATAATGGATTCGCCGCTTGCCAGAATTCCGTCTGGATAATCTTCTGCTGTTGTCTTTCCTACGATTGCGACATTCTTACCGATCTTAACGTTGGCCGGGATAACAGAACCTTCACCTATAGTAACTAAGCCGCCACTATAAACCTTAGGTTTATACTTGTTCTCTGCTTCTTCAAATACACCAAGCTCTGCGTTCTCTCCGACTTCTACGCTCTCTGCAATGATAGACTTCTCAATCTTAGCACCCTTCTTGATCACGGTATTATTCATAATAATAGAGTTCGTAACTACAGCACCTTCCTCAATGACAACACCAGCTCCGATTACAGAGTTGGAAATCTCACCGTAAACTTCTGTTCCGTCTCCGACGATGCAGGCATTTACCTTAGAGTCTGCTGAGAAATACTGTGGTGGAATAACGTCTGTCTTTGTATATATTCTCCAGAACTCTTCGTAAAGGTTAAATTCTGGGATAATATCGATTAATTCCATGTTCGCTTCCCAATATGCGGAAAGTGTTCCTACGTCCTTCCAGTAACCCTGGTAGTTGTAAGCCATAATCTTATCACCGCGCTGGTGGCAGTAAGGAATTACATGCATACCGAAGTCACAGCCAGGCTGTTCGGATAAAGTTTCCAGAGCTTCCTTTAATACTTCCCAGTTAAAGATGTAAATACCCATGGATGCTTTATTACTTCTTGGGTTCGCTGGTTTCTCTTCGAATTCGAGAATCTGATTATTCTCATCTGTGATTACCAGACCAAAACGGCTGGCATCTTCCCATGGTACTTCATATGTAGCCAGTGTGATCTGGGCGTTGTTCTTCTTATGGAACTCAAGCATCAGTTCATAGTCCATCTTATAAATATGGTCACCACCAAGAATAATTACATAATCTGGATGATAATACTCCATGAATTCCATGTTCTGATAAATCGCGTTCGCTGTTCCTGTGTACCAGTCAGTATTCTGGCTCTTCTCGTATGGAGGCAGAATAGAAACACCACCTATATTACGATCCAAATCCCAAGGAATACCGATACCGATGTGCTGGTTCAGTCTTAATGGCTGATACTGGGTAAGAACACCTACTGTGTCGATTCCAGAGTTAATACAGTTACTTAACGGAAAATCAATGATTTTGTATTTTCCGCCGAATGCTACTGCCGGTTTCGCTAATTTTGAGGTTAGTACGCCAAGACGGCTTCCTTGTCCACCAGCTAAGAGCATTGCTATCATTTCTTTTTTTATCATAATAATCACCCCTTTGTCACATAATACTTATTATAGCACTGAAATTCCCAAATGGAAAGCAGTTTAGCACAAAAAACAAAATATATTTTTTATTTTTTTATATATTTTGTATCGTCCATATGGTTATCTTTTACATTTAAATGTAGAAATCCCACGAAAACAATAGGACATTATAATGAAAAGTGCCCTATTACTGGCTGTTTTAGGAATTTTTCAAGGTACCCTGGCACCCTTACTATAAGATGTGTACAGAAGAGACCTTAAGTATCGCAATTCTTTCTTGAATCTCGTTTATCTGTGCGCTATACTATAAACGACTTTTTAATAATTAAACTGATTTTTTTCGCCATATTTATTTATATGTACTCACTAAGTCCCATATGACGGATTTTCTGAGACACATCTTGTGGCACTGGAGGGAAATATGTATACAATTGATTTTCAAAAGCCGATTCATGTTCATTTTATCGGTATTGGCGGCATCAGCATGAGCGGTCTTGCCGAAATTTTATTAAACAGACATTTCACAGTGACCGGTTCTGATATGCAGTCTTCCGACATGACAAAGCATCTTGAAGAAACAGGTGCAAAGGTTGTTATTGGACAGAAAGCAGAGAATATTACCGATGATATCGATCTTGTTGTTTATACTGCTGCCATTCACGAATCTAACGAAGAATTTGCTGCTGCAAAGAATAAAGGCGTCCCTATGATGACCCGCGCAGCTCTTCTCGGACAGATCATGGCAAACTTTGCGAAGTCTATCGCCGTTGCCGGAACACATGGAAAGACAACAACAACTTCTATGCTTACTCACATTCTTCTTCAGGCAGATACCGATCCTACGGTCAGTGTCGGAGGTATGTTAGACCGTATCGGCGGAAATATTCGTGTCGGCCATTCTGACCTCTTCCTTACAGAAGCATGTGAATATACGAACAGTTTCTTAGAATTCTATCCTTTATATTCTATTATCTTAAATGTAGAAGAAGACCATATGGATTTCTTTAAGGATATTGAAGATATTAAGAATTCTTTCCACAAGTTTGCTTCTCAGACTGCTGATGATGGTCTTATCATTATTAATGGCGATATGGAGCATACTGACTTTATTTTGAATGGTCTTGCTCAGAAGCACGTTACTTTCGGCCTGAATCCGGAAAATGATTACACTGCAACGGATATTGCATTTGATAAAGAAGGAAATGCTTCCTATAACCTTGTTGCACATGGCGAGCCAAAGGGTCGTATCGCATTAAATGTAAAAGGCTGCCACAATGTTATGAATTCTCTGGCAGCTATTGCTTGTACAGAAGCAATTGGACTTCCTTTAGATGCAATCCGTAAAGGACTTTTATCTTTTGGTGGAACACACCGCCGTTTTGAGTACAAGGGTTCTCTCGGTGATGTAACTGTCATTGATGACTACGCTCATCATCCAACAGAAATCCGCGCTACTTTATCTGCTGCAAAGGATTATCCGCATGATGAACTCTGGGTTATCTTCCAGCCTCATACATACACCCGTACAAAGGCGTTTCTCCCTGAGTTTGCGAAGGCTTTAGAGCAGGCAGATCACATTGTTCTGGCTGATATTTACGCTGCCCGTGAGGTAGATACCGGAGAAGTTTCTTCTAAAGATGTAATGAAACTTTTACAGGAAGATGGACAGGATGTACATTATTTCCCAAGCTTCGAAGAAATCAAAGATTTCGTAAAGGCTCACGTAAAAGGACATGACCTCCTGATTACGATGGGTGCAGGAAATGTTGTAGAGATCGGAGAAGAACTTCTGGCTGAAAAATAAGTTCTGGGTTGCCACAGACAAAAGATGCCCTCATTAAATAAAAGAAACTGTTCACAAATTTTCAGTATGATAAAGCCATCAAAAAAACAACGAATTATCTTTTTGATAGATTTTTTCATACTTTCCTCTCTTTGAACCGTTGAATAGACGGTTCTTTTTTTACAATTTTATAACACTCCTATAAGCATCCCGCAGGGCGAACAAAAATTGTGGATACCAACTTCTGATTTTGCTTCATCAGCCAAAGAGAGCATATCTGTCTCTGCAGTAACCCAGAAAGTTATCCACATTATCCACAATTTTAAAAAATTTTTTGGGGGTATTCTGAGTCTTTCCCCATGTTGTTTACATTTTGTCCACATTGTATTTTTGTTCGTTCACACCTATATCTTGGAACTTATCACCCTTTTTGACCAGTTTTCTCCCCAAAATATCGAATTTTACCCACATATCCACAAAGTTATCCACATTATCCACAAAAGTATCCACATTATCCATCAAGGTTTTATACAGGAGTTATCCCCAATTCTATCCACATTCTCCCCAGATTCGAAACTGTATTTTTTTTGGAGGGTGTGCTATTCTATATTACGAATTATTCAGAATATACTGATGCTATTTTCTGGTATTTGATATTTGGATAACTATTTATTCTATAGAATTTACATTTACAATTTATTAAAACGCACGATGATAACCGATAAACTACAGATGATAGAAATAAGGGGTATAATGAGCGATAAGATTACTTTACTTTACAACGTACAGAATGAAGTTACTGTTCTGCCAAACAAATTTATTGATGAATATATGATAAAAGCGGATGGAGAATATGTTAAGATTTATCTTCTGATTCTTCGTCTGCAGGGTATGGGATTGCCTGTTGATGTGGAACGTATTGCAGATTATTTAGAACTGACACGAAAAGATGTTTTGAGAGCACTTTCTTATTGGGAGAAAGCTGGTATTCTACAGACAGGAGCTGCTTCTGAGACGGCTGCTACGGTGACTGGCTCTGAATCTATGGCAAATGGAATCTCTGGTGATACAGGAACTACTCAAGCTGTTGGAACTTCTGAAAAAGTTATGGCTACTGGAGTTACTGGCACTGACGGAAATGCTATGACTGCCGGAACTTCTGGTTCTGACAGAAATACTATGACTGCCGGAACTTCTGGTTCTGCTGGAAATATTATAACCTCTGGAACTTCTGGTTCTGCTGGAAATACTATGCCCTCTGAATCTACAGGACAAACTGGGACTTCTCTTTCACCAACAATCACTCCTGTACCAGATAAGAATACATTAAGTCCTACGGAAGTACAGGCTTCAATGACGAATAAGGATTTAGAGCGGACGATTTATATGGCGGAGACTTATATTGGACGGCCATTTTCTACAACGGAACTGAATAGTTTTTGCTATATTAATGACCAGCTGCATTTCTCTTCTGATTTGCTGGAATATTTAATTGAGTACTGTGTTACTCGTGGAAAGAAGAGTGTCCGCTATATCGAGAGTGTTGCGATTAACTGGTATCAGCAGGGCATCACAAGTGTTCAGGAGGCAAAGGAACAAAGTACGCTGTATTCACAGAATGTTTTTCCTATTATGAAGGCATTTGGCATTTCGAATCGTGATCCGGGGTCTGCCGAGCTTGACTACATAAAGAAGTGGAATTCTCTTGGACTTGGTACGGATATTATTATCGAGGCGTGCAGCCGGACACTTCTGGCAACGCATCAGGCAAGTTTTCCGTATGCAAACAAAATTCTTGAAGATTGGAAACGGCTCGGTGTCCGGAATACTTCAGATATTAAGCATTTAGATGATAAGCATCGTTCTACTGCTTCGTCTTCTTCAGGTTCTGCTGCCGGATATACACAGGGACAGCCTCGTAAAGGAAGTACTGGGGCAGCTGCCAGAAAAAATACTGCTACGAACCAGTTCCACAACTTTGAACAGAGAACGTATGACTTTAATGATTTGGAATCTCGTCTTCTTGATAAGACCAGGAGGTAAGCTATGGGCATTTCCACAAGACAATACCAGGATATTATGAATGAATATGATGCAGTACGCCGCCGCAATTATATGGCGGAACAGGAACGCAAAGAGCGTGTTTATGCTCTGATTCCTGAAATTCGTCAGATTGACGAACAGATTGCTCATATTTCTGTGGAAAAGGCAAAGGCACTCCTTCTTAAGCAGGTATCTAATGCTGAGGCAAAGAAGTCTTTGCAGGACACGATTTATGATCTTTCTATGGAAAAGGTCAACCTGCTGGCGATCCATGATTACCCGGCAGATTATCTTGACCCGATTTACGATTGTCCGGAATGTAAGGACACCGGCTATATAGGCGATAAAAAATGCCGCTGTTTTCAGCAGAAGATTCGCCATATTCTTTACAGCCAGTCTAATATAGAGGATGTGGCTGGTACAGAAAGTTTTTCTGCTTTTCGCAGAGAGTATTATTCTACACAAAGAAGCGGCAGAGAGAAGCTTTCCCCTCGTGAGAATATAGAAAATGTCTTATCGGCAAGCCATTCTTTTATTGAAAGTTTTGACTCAAAACCGGGGCAGAATCTCTTGATTTATGGAAATGCAGGTGTTGGCAAGACATTTCTTTCAAATTGTATCGCGGGAGAACTTCTGAATCGTGGAAAAGGTGTTATTTACCTGACTGCCTATCAGTTTTTTGACCAGCTAGCTGACTATACATTTCGCCGGGGAGCAAATAATGCACAGACATTGCCTGCTTTCCTGCATTGTGACCTTCTCATCATTGATGATCTCGGCACAGAACTTAATAATTCTTTCATTAATTCTCAGCTTTTTTTATGTATTAATGAAAGAATTCTCAATAAAAAATCTACTATTATAAGTACAAATCTTTCTTTAGAACAGATTAACCGTTCTTACACAGAAAGAGTTTTTTCAAGAATCATACAGTCCTACACCCTTTTACATATTTACGGAGAAGACATTCGCATTAAAAAGGCTTTCTCCTCCCTTGACGAATAAGAGAATGGATGTTATAAAGGAATTGTAATATGATTTATCTCACATAATAATAATTATATGATTAAAGGAGTAAAACACATGAGACCAGATGATAGCAAATTTGCAACCGTTCCTGTAGGTAAGCTTGGAATTATTGTTCACCCTAGCTGTGCAGAGCTTGGAAAGAGAATCGACCAGTATATTGTAAACTGGCGTAAAGAGCGTGAACATGAACACAAAGAGAATGTTGTATTTAAAGATTACGAGCAGGATACTTATATTATCGATGCAACCTGTTCCCGTTTCGGAACCGGTGAAGCAAAGGCACTCATCTCCGATTCTGTTCGTGGCGTAGATCTTTATATCCTTGCAGATGTTCTTAATTATAGTTTAAAATATAAAGTATGTGGCCATGAAAACCATATGTCTCCTGATGATATTTACGCAGATGTTAAGCGTATCATCGGCGCTGCTTCAGGTAAGCCAAAGAGCATTACTGTTATCATGCCGTTCCTTTATGAGAGCCGTCAGCATAAAAGAAGCTCCAGAGAGTCTTTAGACTGTGCTTACGCATTGCAGGAACTTACAGCAATCGGTGTTGATAACGTTCTTACATTTGATGCACATGACCCTCGTGTACAGAACGCGATCCCACTGAAAGGTTTTGACAATATCATGCCTACTTACCAGTTCATCAAAGCTTTACTTCGCTCTACAAGCGATCTTGAGATTGATAACGAACATTTAATGGTAATCAGCCCGGATGAAGGTGCTATGAACCGTACAATGTACTTCTCCAGCGTTCTTGGTGTAGATATCGGAATGTTCTACAAGAGAAGAGATTATTCTGTTGTCGTTGACGGACGCAACCCAATCGTTGCTCACGAGTTCTTAGGTTCTTCTGTTGAAGGTAAGGACGTAATGATCATCGATGATATGATTTCTTCCGGTGAAAGTATGTTAGACGTTGCAAGAGAGTTAAAGAGAAGAAAGGCACGTCGTGTATTCTGCATCTCTACTTTTGGTATGTTCACTAACGGACTGGAATCTTTCGATAAAGCTTACGAAGAAGGGCTTATTTATAAGGTAATCACTACGAACTGTACTTACCAGCGCCCAGACCTCTTTGAGCGTCCATGGTATGTAAGCTGTGATGTTGCCAAGTACATTGCTCTCTTAATTGATTCTATCAACCATGAGGCTTCTATCAGTGCAATTCTGAATCCTCATGACAGAATTACGAAGAGATTAGAGGAGTATAAGCAGTTCCATACTATTAAGGAAGAGAAATAGGAGTTTGCTAGAGCGTGTTTGAAAAATGTTCTAGAAACAGACACCGCTGAAAAGGAAGATATTAAACTGAATTGTAGTTAATCTTCTAAAGAAAAAAAGAATTTTTATAAGTTTGATTTTGTTCCGTTGCGCTAAACATTCCATTCTGCCCAGAAAAACAGGAACTTGAGAAAAACGAGTCCCAAGTTCCTACAGTCAGAATTCCATAGCGTAAAGTCACAAAATGCAATACTTATAAAAATTCTTTTTTCTTTACCATAGTTTTCTTACAATTCCGCATATAATTTTGTTTCAGCGGCTGGATGATTTTGATATATAATATACTTAATTGGACAGCCGGGGGACGGCTTCACCTGTTCCGAGTCTTGCGGAAGGGGTGATACATATGGTTACATATACGGACTTATTCACCTATACGATAATGTTATGTGCTGTAATCACACTAGCTATTAATATACATAAAAAATAGCCGTCCTGACCCTGCGAAAGTCGACGGCTATCTTTTAGTTTAACACTTATTTGCCTGAGCAGGTGGCGCAACACCTTCCGGCTGTCTTGTTAAGTATAGTATATTCTATTCCTTTCCTATTGTCAAACAGGTATTTTACCTATGATTGCGTAAAGACAAACTTAGATTTATGTTCTATTTGACAATGACGGCAGCATAGAACATAATATACTTAACAGGAAAGCTGGAAGGTAAACGCAACTTACCCGTCCTGGCGAATTAAAACTATTTGTTAAATAGCCGTTCTATTCTTTCCAGGGAGCAGGACGGCTATTTTTTATTTACTCCCAAAACTATCCAGCCACCGAAATAAAATTTTATGCTGAATTGTAAGAACACTATGGTAAAGAAAAAAGAATGGTTATAAGTATTGCATTTTGTGTCTTTGCGCTGTGGAATTCTGACCATAGGAACTTGGGACTCGTTTTTCCCAAGTTCCTGTTTTTCTGGGCAGAATGAAATGTTTAGCACAACTAAACAAAATCAAACCTCGTATTCTTTTTCAGATACTTTTCAACAATCCGACTTCAAAGCACTTCAGTGGTATTTATTCTCCATTATCGGGGGTTCCACTGTCTCCGTTATTCCCGCTGTCGCCTCCATCATTATTTCCTCCGTTGTCCATTCCGGAGTCGTTGTTATTTTCATTGTTTCCGTTGTTTCCATTGTTTGCATCGTTTCCACCGTTGCCATTATTACCGCCGCCATAGCCATTGTTGTTATTTTCGGTATTATTGTCGTTATTGTTATCATCCGGATTATAATAATCCTGAGAAGTGTCAGGCTCTGTTGTATCAGCGGCTGTGTTATCTTCGGTTGATTCGGTGGTGCTTTCAGTTGTGCTTTCGGTGTCGTCTTCGGTAGATTCCGTAGTTGCTTCTGTTGTGCTTTCGGTATCGCTTAAGTAGGATTCAAATTCTTTGCGGGTTAATCCCTGATGAATCTTGTCCATGTAATTTTTCCAGATGCTTGCTGGATAGGTATTTCCTTTTAAGTTATCTACGGATTTATATTTGTCCATTCCTACCCAGACTGCGGTCGTATAGTATGGGGTGTAGCCACAGAGCCATCCATCTACATAGTCATTGGTTGTTCCTGTCTTACAGGCTGCCGGCATATCTACATCCAGCTGGCAGACATGGGCGGTTCCTTCTGATTCTGTTACACAGCTTTGCAGTACACTTGTCATCATTCTTGAGGCACTGCTGGAGTAGACAGACTTTGTCGATTTATCTTCTGGTACAATGTCATTGCCCTTGGCATCTGTAATTTTTATGATGCAATCCGGTGTATGGTATTCGCCATCATTGGCGATTGTCGCATAACCTGCCGCCATTTCTACAACAGTTGTTCCATTTGTAAAACCACCGATACAGGTTGAGTTATATTCATAATCTCTTTTATCGAGTCCCTTGAAATTCAATGCTTCAAGATACTTCATACAACTGCGTGGCCCAAGGTCTTCGTACAGACGATAGGTCGCTACGTTACTTGACTTCTCTACCGCTCTTCTCAAAGAAATGGAACCAGAATAGGAGTAGCCTGCATTCGATACGGAATCGCTTCCTGTCATACGGCTGTCATCTAAGGTACTATCTGGTGTATATCCTTTTTCGAGTGCTGGTGTGTATACGAGAAGGGGCTTAATCGCACTTCCTGGCTGACGGAAGCTTTGGTAAGCTCTGTTTAAACCGTAACCTTCCTGATCTTCCTCACGGCCACCTACGATGGCTGCCACTTTTCCTGTGGAGTTATCAATGGATACAGCTGCTCCCTGTACCTTGTAAACACCATCGTCCGTCTTTTCTGTAAACATGGAAAGCTGGGAAGATACGGAATCCTGCAGCTGCTTCTGCTTCTCCATATCTATTGAAGTATAAATACGATAACCTGCTGAATATAAGCTTTTTTTGCAAGTGTTATACAGCTCATCGTATTCATTGTTATATTTTTCTTTTTCTGAATCACTGGAAAATGTTGTCTTAATCTCAAATCCCTGTTGTTTCATCAAGGCTTCTGTCGCACATTTTAAAATGTATGTTTCCGCGTAGTCATTCGTTGTTGTCTCTTTTTTCGGCATGATTGTTATCTTTTCAGCGACAGACTTCTCATACTGACTCTCGCTGATATAGCCGTCCTCATACATATTTTTGAGAATGCGGTCACGACGCTTTAATGTCGAGTCCTTATGTTTATAAGGATCATACCGGTTCGGACTATTTGGAATAGAACATAAAAATGCAATCTGTGAAATAGATAAATCTTTTGCATTTTTGTTAAAATACGCTTCTGAAGCAGACTCTATTCCATAGTAACCATTTGCAAAATATACATTATTCAGATAAAATTCGAGAATTTCCTGCTTTGTATACTTCTGCTCTAATGCTACCGCAATAAACATTTCTTTTATTTTACGGCTGTAAGTCTTCTCATAACCAAGGAAAATATTTCTCGCAAGCTGCTGTGTGATCGTACTTCCTCCCATTGTGATATTTCCTCTATTTAAAATGAGGGAAAGTCCTGCACGCGCCACTCCCTCCACATCAATTCCATGATGTGTGGTAAAATTCTTATCTTCTATCGAAATAATCGCCAGCTTTGCCGCATCTGGAATATCTTCATAATCAAGATAGGAAACATCCTTTTCCTGCTTTAACTTCTTTATCTCATTCCCTTCTGCGTCATATACAAGCGAGGTCTGCTCTGCTTTAAATGTGTCTTTACTGCTTTTTGCTACGTCTTTACTTGCTTCCCTGTACATTGTAACTACAGGTACTCCTACTCTTTTTACTGCAATTACTCCAAGTACACAAAAAGCCAATATCAGGCAGGTTGCCCAGATCTTAAGCACCCGCCATAATAATCCATTATGTTTCTTACTCATAGTCACCTCCGCGGTTTCGTGTCTTATAAGTTCTATACAGGTTTATTATACCATCTTTTCTTTATCTTTCCCATTCTACGGAAATTTTTGCACTATATCTGTCCTTCCCTTTTCTTTTGCTTTATTTCCAGTTATAATCAGACTATCATTAAAGTATATCACAAAGAAATGGAGAGATTATGAACTTAAAAAAAATATCTGGATATCGTTTAAAATATATAGCTCTTTTTTCAATGTTCCTTGACCACATTGGAGTAATTGGCAAAGCTTTTCTGTCAAAAAACGTATATTTTCTCCTGCGGGCTGTTGGAAGGCTCTCTTTCCCCCTGTTTTGCTTTATATTGGCAGAAGGCTTTTTCCACACAAAAAACAGAAAAAAATACCAGCAGAGACTATTTATTTTTGCACTTTTATCAGAAATACCTTATGACCTGGCATTCCACTATTTACCTGCTTCAACACTTAATTCCGTCCTACATTTACAAAAACTGTCACTTACTGACTTTTCAGCCGCCTTTCAAGAGCAAAATGTATTATTCACCTTATTTTTAGGCTTTACCGCTATGATTTTAATGGAAAATGCCTCACAATACCGCCGAAATGCTTTCTATAGAAACTTTGATATTCTCATTATTTTCTGCTGCCTCAGTGAGGTTTTTCAGACCGACTGCGGGGCTGCTGGTATTTTGTGCATCTATTTCTTTTATTCAATCTATAAAAAAAGAGGAAGCTCTACCGAACTTCCAATCAAAGCAGGCTTCATCGGAACTTTGCCCGCTGCATTACCGTTACTAACATACGTCTCTCCGTTTCCAGTGCAGATATTTGCCCTTGCGGATAGTTTGCTTCTTCACTGCTACAATGGAGAAAAGGGCCGGGGAAGTAAATACTTTTTCTATCTTTTCTATCCCTTGCACCTGCTGATTTTAAGCTTTATATTCTGATTTGCATGCAAGAAGAAAAAGGGCAATAATAAAACAGACTCCCCACACCCTGTAATATGTAAAAATGCGCCTTAGAGCAAGCTCTTAATGCGGACGAGCATTAAGAGTGCAGTGAAACGAAGCATTTTTGCATATTACAGGGGTGGGAAGTCGTCTATTTACCATTACTATCTTCTGACGCTCTCTGTCTAATCAGCAATATAAGAATAAAATACCTTTCCCGATTTTTCTAAGCGGTTTGTCACATCTGTTCTCGATGCGGCTGTAGATTTACCGGTGACAGGGTCTAAATATCTTATTTTTGTTGCATTGTAGCTCATTACGATAACGTATCGGTTACTGTTTAACTTAGCGAGTACCGGGCTTCCCTGACTGACATAGTAGAGGATTTCATCTACGGTACATCCTGTAAGGTTGCGTGCTGTGTGTCCGCTATATTTCTTCATTAATTGTTCAATGCTGCCTTTTCCGATATCTATGCTGTCTGGGGCTGCTTCTTTTCCATTTACAGCAGCAATCATAGACAGACAGCCTGCGAGTGACTTTGCATCAGACTGTACTTTGACAACATTGTCCATTCCGGCTACCTGGGCATAGTCTGCGTAAATGCATTTCCAGAGAACATTTTCTTTGCTGTCTATTACATTGCCTCGCTCTGTGTAAGCCCGAGCAATGGCTTCGGTCAGGTTCGTATAAACCGCTTTTTGTGTACCGGAAGCATATACAAAGTACTGCTCCAGCTGTTCTCCGCTATTTGAAAGATTCAATGTAACATCATCTTCATTTACCATAATTTTTGTTAAGAGAAGATCTGGAACTACCTGAATGTATACATAGTTCGGGAATTTTAAATAAAGCTGTGTCCAGTAGGTATCTGTATATTTGGAAGTCAGGGTTACTGCGTCAGATTCTTCTTTTTCTTTATAGCGAATATAATCCTTCGTTCCTGTTTTCTGGATTTTGCCTCCTGTTCTTTTTCCGAGTGTCATTTCAAGGATGCTTCCCTTAATCTGTGTGGACATAATATAGCGCCCGGCTTTTTGATATTCTTTGATTGTCTTTCCGTTAATATCAACGATGTGAATTTTGGTAATCGGGAAGCTTACAGTTCCGTTACTGCTCTTTGAAACATTTACGGCATTTGCCTCTCCATAAATAAAATCATTGGATAAAAAGCCAACGGCACGGATTCTTTTATCAGAACCTGCGGTAAAGTTCTGTTTTTTTCCTGATTCGAGATCTATCATTTCTATCTGCTTATTTTTATAAAGATTTTGCTCTTTTTCAATTGCGATAATGCTCTGATCTTTGGAAGCAGTCAGACTCTCATTCACAAGACCGGATTCTAATATTTTATCCTTTTTCTTCTCTAAATCAATTTCATGAAGGTCTCCCTCAAGTATACAATAAAATACGGATTTAGAGTTCAAATAGGAGAACTTCTCTAAATCTTCCTTCATGCTGTCATACGGCAGAGATGTGGAAAGGAAAGAAATCTCTTCGTTACAGTTTGTTTTTGCATCATATTTCATGACCTGGATTCCATTCATTCCTTCATGTCTTCCACGGTTAATATATCCATAAACAAGATAGAAAATATTTCCCTTATCATCCATGCTAAGCAGCTTGATTCCGTGGTTTCCTGTTGCATTTCTTATATCTGAAATATTTTCTGAAGCAAGGCTGTATATCTTGTACATATCAGAAGACTGATAGTCATAATACCAGAGCTGGCCTTCCACAGCAAAGCACACTCTGTACCCTTTATCAGAATAAATGTAACTGATATTCTTTTCATTCTGAATACCCAGGCTGATAAGGTTATTGGCCGAATCAATGATGGATTCATTATAATAAGCATCCATTGTTCTCTCATAATCAAGAAGATACATCCTGTCCGCCGTATAACGCAGCTTGTAGGTCTCACTCAGGTCATAATACTGAATAACACCGTCGCTTATTTCTGTAGAAAGGATTGTATTCACCCGAATTACTGTGTATGTGTTATTCATTTCCTGAAGAGTAATACGCGGCTTTGTTTCCTGTTTTACTTCCATATTTCCAAAGGAAACGGCTTCTCTTCCAGAGTTGATACTTACTGATTCGAGATTATCATCTATCGTATCTGCAGATGTTTCAAGATAGCTGGCATTCTCATCCATTGTTGCCTTATCAAATAAATTATTATGGAATTTTAAAACAAATGCAAGGTAGTCATCTAAATGATAACCAGAACCACTCTGTACCTTCGTGTAGAAATAAATTCGTGTGCTGTCATTCAGTCTGACTGCCATTTTTAGATAATATACTTTATTTTCTGATAAGGTATTTTTAAATGTCAGCGTTCCCAGCTTTATATTTTTCTTTTTATTTTTGGTAAGCTGATTCAGTGTTCCTGTTTCTGTCGGTTTGTCCGGTGTTTTTTCAAATAATGTGTACTGAATTGCCGTAATGTCATAATCGTAGTCATGAAGCTTTAAAATTACAGCATTTTTATTATTGGTAAGGGTAATCTGATTACGGACTAAAGAAAGATCAATGTCTTCCTTATATCCAGCCATCAGATTATAGCTGCTCGTATCATTTCCAATCTCAAGAACAGGATAGGATGGATTAGCCAGCTCTGCTACTGCACTTCCCTTTTCCATGCCCATCCGATTATTAAAAAAGACCAGTGCGCCGATGAAACACAATACGGCAACTGCTATGTGCAGGATTATCAACTGTACATTTTTACTCATTATTCACCCCTCCCTCTTCCTGAAGAAGCTTCCACAATGTCGGAGCAAATCCAAACTGCTCACAAAATGCATTTACCTCTTTTGAAGCCTTTTCTCTCTTCTTTGCGGACGGCTTTTTCCGATGTAAGGCACGAATTAAAAGGTTCTTTGGTGTATGCTCCATATCAATAAATTCTAAAATCTGTGTATCGTATCCCTGTTCTTCTAAAATTTTGGCACGGATACCATCTGTTGCAAGCGCACAGAAGCGCTCTTTTAAAATGCCATAATCTGTTATTGGCTCAAATTTTGATGCAGAAATCTGCTTATTAAGTTCATGCTGGCAGCATGGGACGGATAAAATAACAGATGCGCCCCAGCGTAATGCCTTATACAAAGCATAATCCGTCGCTGTGTCACAGGCGTGGAGTGTTACTACCATATCTACCTGTGTAACGCCTTCAAATTCTTCTATGGAACCTTCATAGAAATTAAGCTTATCATAGCCATACTTCACAGCCAGACGGCTGCAGTTTTTTATAACATCCTTCTTTAAATCCAAACCGATAATACGAATATCATAACCTTTTAACTCTTTAAGATAGTAGTACATAGCAAATGTCAGATAGGACTTTCCGCACCCAAAGTCAAGAATTGTAATCTCCCTGTCCTTCGGAAGATGCGGCAGCACATCCTCTATAAACTCTAAAAAGCGGTTAATTTGGCGGTACTTATCGTACTTTGTCCGCACAATCTTTCCTTCTGCTGTCATAACTCCAAGATCTTTTAAAAATGGGACAGCAACTCCTTCTGGTAAAATGTATTTCTTTGTGCGGTTATGAAGCAAATGACTTTTATCTGATGACAGCTTTGCCACAACCGGATTATTCTGCTTCTTTACTTTAATTGCTGCCTTTCCCTTTTTGTTGATAAGTGCAGTAAGCTCTGCACCAGAAGTCTGCAGCTGTACCTGTTTATATAAGGGAAGTATCTTTTCCACTTCTTCTAATAATTCTCTCTTATTAAGATTCTTATGAAAAACCTGCGTCTTTGTATACGCCGCACTCTGAAAAACAAGTTTGTCCTTCACAAGAATCGGGCGAATATTGTACTTTTTCACTTCTTCTGCTTTTCTTGGATTACTTATCGTGAGAAGAATCATCTGCTCATTTAAATTTTCTTTGATTTTGGTGAGTAAAAACTCCATGTTTATTCTCCTGTTATTTATTTCGATAATAAATGTATATTATAGCAGTAACCACATTATACTGCCAGCGCTTTTTCCACTATTTATTTTCAATCTATACTCGGTATTTCTCCCCGGCAGACTTGCAGAGACACGCATCTCGCAGCAAGAATGCCAGGGTATTCTTGAATATTATACTGAAAATATCAGAACATCTCTTAAAATATTCATCTTGCGGACATAAGAATCTTTTGCATTATTGTGTTGAAAATACTTTCTGTCTGCGGTAATAGCGCTGTCTTCTGTGGTTAATATTCCAATGTAATATTACCTGTATCAATGTGCGAAATGGAGTGATGGCATCCCGGAGAGAGACTTCTACAAAGTATGGATTTCTTATCATCTCTTCATCATCAGCCTGTATCATCTCCTGTTCCTCGCGATACTTTAACTTATCATACACCATATCCGCAATTTTTAAAATAGTTACCTTGTCTGGATATTCAGAATAAATCGGACTTCCCTTGTACTCATATTGATCAAGCAGGGCATCTCCAACAATCCACACCTCTCTTGCGACCATCGGCAGCATCTGGATAAAATATTCGTAGTCTTTCCAGTATCGCTGTTCTTCCTGTTGTAACTGCTCTGGAGGAAGTAATGCCTCTATTTGAAGATTTTCATTGCCCCAGTCAGTTTCCTGCTGTGTATTTTGTTCCTCATTTTGACATGCCATCATCTCTCGAAATCCCGGCAGCCATTCAAAATCAAAGTCTCCTTTTTTATTCATATAATGGTTTCCTGCTTTCGCCCAGTTTGATTTATCATATGCAAAATGAGAATGATTCGTGCTTATCTATTATTTTTATCAGACAGATACAACTTGTTTTCGATTCATACCGTTATTAAATATACGGAATTACTTCTTTTAAATTTTCCACTACCGCTACACATTTTTCCTGCTGTTCTTTTGGTATTGGAAGCAAATCTGGAATGTTTATAACAGGCAGATTACCTGCAAGAGCTGCCTGCACGCCATTTGCGGAATCTTCTAATACAAGTGTCTCTTCTGGCTTTACATCAAATGCTTTGCAAATCTCCAAAAATACATCTGGGAATGGCTTGCCCCTTTTCACATCTTTTGAAGAAAGCACCATATCAAAATATTCGTTTAACCCAGTTCTGTCCAGGTATTCTTTAATAACATCTGTATCTGAGCCGCTCGCTACGGCTGTCTGCAAGCCTTTTTCCCGGACAACCTGCAAAAGCTCTCTCAGGCCTTCTTTTTCAGGAACTCCTTCTTCTCTGATTATCTGTTTGGAGCGGTTACCAACTTTTTTGTAAATGCCTTCCGCATCTACATCTTCTCCATAATAAACATAGTATTTCTTCTGAATGTCTTTTGCATTCATTCCCAAAAATCCTATATATTGTTCAAAGGTTGGATTATATCCCTCTTCCTTTACTATTTCGGTAAATGCTCTGTAGTTTACCTGTTCTGTGGCGAACATTAAACCATCCATATCAAAAATTATTAATTTTAACATATGTATCCCTCTTGATGAAACTGGAGAAAACCCCGAGATAGCTATAACTATTTCGGGGTTCGTCTCCTGATTTAAATCAAAATCTTTCTATCTGTCGTGTTTATTTCTTCCTGTTGCTCTGCGTCTTCTACGATATACTTCTGCACTTCCTGCTGCAAGGGCTGCGGCTGCTAATGCTGCGTAAAAGAGGATATGTGAGTTATCTCCGGTCTTTGAGTTTTTACCTTTTTTGGTTGTTTTGTTAGAAGAGTTATTCTTGCTGGTGCTTGTTTTCTTTTTCTCTTTGCCGTCATCACCATCGTCTTCTTTTAAATATTTGTCATATTCCGGATTTTTCTCGGTCATATCGTTTGTGATTGCTAATGTGCTGTCGGTGTTCTGCTCTGTGAAGGAAACAGTGATATCTCCATCATAGCTTACATCAAAGCCAAAGTCCGTGTTCTCTACCGGATTACCGTCTTTGTCTGTCTCAGCCACATAGTAGGTTCCGTCTGCTAAATCTGTGAAGCTTACAGAAGTACTCTTACCATTCTGAATCTGTAATTCTTTCACATCCCCTGTACGGTTTGTGTAGTAAGGATCTGTGAACAGGCTTACATAAAATGTTCCACTGTACTTCTCAGAAATCTGTTCTCCGTCTAATGTAACATTTTTCGTTACGGTAAGATTGTGTAAAGTATTTAAGAAATCGTCTCCCGGAATAAGAAGCTGGTTTTCAATGACAGCATATGCTGTTTTCTGTGTTGGAGTAATCTGGCATTTTGTTCCATTACCCTCAATCTTGCAAGCTTCGGAAGATTCTAACTTATTACCATCCTCATCTGTTTCTGCAACATAGTATGTTCCGTCTTTGAGGTGTTCAAATACAGTGTATGCTGACCATGCGCCCTCGCATTTCAATTCTTTTACATTAGAAACTTTCTGTGTGCAGTCGGCATCGCTAAATAATGCAACGTAAAAAGTTCTGTTTACTGCCTGATTTTTGCCCTGGAATGTAACCAGCTTACTTACAACAAGTTTACCCTCTTCACCAACTGGTGTTGTATCATCTTTCATGATAATTTCGTTGCCATCCACTGCTTTACCATCAATAGAAACCGTTCCGTCTTTATTTACAGTAAATGTAATATCTGCTGCAACTTCATAACCGCTTGGCGCAGTAACCTCTGCAAGTGTATACGTTTCTCCCGCAATGAGTTTCTGCTCAAATACATGGGCTTCTGTCGCAGACATCCAGCTTTCGATTACATTTCCTTCTTTATCTTTTAAAAGAAGTCTGGCACCGGCAACTTCGTTATTGCCTGTAATATCCATTTTCTTAATAGATACTTTTGTTACATCATCTTTTACAAGATAAACATCTTCGCCTGTTTCTTTATCCGTTGTCTTCTCAGCATCTGTCTTAATTGTTCCATCTGCATTCACAGTAAATGAAATATTTTCTGCGTAAGTATAGCCATCTGGTGCTGCGGTCTCGACAAGAACATAGGACTCGCCTGCCTTTATAGCTGGTCCAAAGTCATGGAAGCTTTCCTTGCCGGATACCCAGCTGTCAAGTGCTTCGGCACCGTCTTTTACTGTGCCGTCTTCGTTGACATCTTCTGCTTTATAAAGCGTCATTGCTGCACCGGCAACTTCTCTTTCACCCGTCAGGTCTGTCTTTGTGATGTTGAGGTGAATTACCTGATTGACAAACTGTGTTTCGGTTGTTTTCCCTTCTTCTACTGTGCCAGCTGTTTCTGCGGTAACCTTATTATCAATAAGGGTTACATAACGGTCACCGGTTGTTTCTTTAATGCTGTAGGATACGCCAGCTGGGATGTTTGCGATCGTTGCGGTCTGACCGTCAGTCAAGCTGAGCTTGCCGTCAGTAATCTGAACAGTTGTTCCTGCAGTATTCTCACTCTTGTCTTCTTTGGTCTTATCCTGAGTGTCTGCATCATCTGACTTCTCTGTGTCCTTTTGTGTGATTGCTGCATTGCCGTTGAACGGTTTGCCATCTACTTCAACATAGAAGTCATAGGACTGCTCCTTATCCTGCATATTCCCTTTTACAGTCTTTGTAAAGGAGAAAGCGCCGAGCTTTCTTGCGTTGGTAAATTCTACGGTATCCCCTGTTTTATCAATGGTTCCTTCTGCTGTAGCTGCAACATTTTTATTGTTATCTGCATTGTTGTTACTGTCTGCATTCTGAACCGTATTATTTACTTTTACGGAAGCATCATAGTCAGAATCTGCTACTTCCTCTACTGTGTACTTTGTACCAGAAGGAAGATCGCTGAATGCTGCACTCTGTGTATCCTTTAATGTGAATTCATATACACCATTCGTTGCTCTAACTTCTTCACTCTGCTCTTTATCGCTGTACTTGATTGTGAACTTGCGTGTATAAACTGCATCATTTCTTGTTAAAGTTACTTTGAACTTGAACTGCTTGTTATCCTTTGTTTCTGCATCTGGTGTGTACTGTCCGTACTCTGCTAACTTCTTAACAGTGAATCCGGTCAGTCTTGTGTTAGTGATAGAAGCTTCTGCATCTGTTGCTCGCTCTACACCATTCGCCGCTGTTCCGTTATCTCCAATGATACCGGTAAGATTGCTGTTTGCTGTCTCGAGATAGCCTTCCTGCTGTGTCTCTGTTACTGTGTAAGATGTACCGTATGGAATTCCAGAAATCTTAACTGCCTCATTATTTGTTAACGCTTTCAGCTCTAATTTAAGACTTCCATCTGCATCTGGCTTAACTGTTTTTGTTTCAGGCTGGTCTTTTCCCTCTTTACCTTTTCTTGTGACAGTGACATCACCACCTTTGCCATTATTAAAGTTTGTAAATGTAACTGTAAAGTCAAATGCTGTGTCTGCTTCACCGTCTTCGATAATCTTCTTGACAGTAAGGCTTCCTGTCTTTTTCTGGTTATTTAATGTGATGGTATGGGTGCTGTCATTATAGTTATTTGCGTAAGCATCTGCAACCTGAATCTGGCCTTCTGCATCCACTTTAAATGGAATGGCTGCTGCCTGAACATAATCGCTCGTCGGTACGGCTGTCTCAACTAAAACATAGTTCCCACCTGCCACTACCTTTCCGGTAAGGTCTTTTGCATCTGTTCCACTGGTCCAGGATGCTACGGCTGTTGCGCCAGTTTTTACTGTGGCTTTGCCTTCGCTGTCAAAAGTTACATCAGAGTTATTGTAAATTGCAAGCTGCGCTCCTGAAAGAGGTGCATCTGTTCCGATATCTTTCTTAAGGACTTTCAGTTCTGTTTTATATGTGTTTGTTACTGTCACATTTGGAACTGCATTAGAATCTGCATCCTGTGCCACTTTAACTTTCACATTTGAGACAGAATTGCCATCTACAGAATAACTTGCCGTATAAGCTGTTTTATCTGTTTCTGACCGGCTTGCAGCGTTCTCTGTCACATTGTAAGTTCCAACTGGAAGTCCGCTTACTTTTGCTTTATGTCCGGCTTTTAAGTGGAAGGTAAGTGTTCCTTCTGTAGTAGCTGAATCTGGTGTAATTGTCTCACTGCCTGTTGTTCCTGTTGCAGCTTTTGTAGCTGTTACTGTGGCTTTTGTAAGGTCTTTGTCGGCATTAGATTCTGCTGCAGTTACTTGCATCTCATAGCCGGATTTTGTATCATCGGCAGGAATCTGGTTTCCTACTACTTTTTTCTCAACAGACAGACTACCGACCGGAGTGTTTTCCATTTCAACGGAACCACCGTTTTGCACATACTGTATATTCAGATTGTCAGTATTATTTTGTGTCTTAAATGCTACGTAAACTTTCTTTTCTAACTTTTTATAATTTGCCGGTGCTTTCTTTTCATATAAGCAGTACAGTTTATCACTACCTGTATTCTGATTGATTTTGAACGTTGCCTCTCCGTCTTTATCTGTTGTGGCATTCATTGTATTAGAAAGCTTTGGCTCTCCATTCTCATATACGATACTTCCATCTGCATTTCTCACAACCTCTGCCAAAGCGAAGTCTGCACCGGAAAGAACGGACTTAGTTAAAGAATCTTTCTTCTTTACATAGAGAAGAAGACTTCCCGTTACTGTTGCCGCAGAATCCATTACCGTAACGGTTCTCTCATCTGTCTTTCCTGCCTGCTCATGTCCGGAATAATATACCGCATTGGAAAGCTTTATTTTCTCTCCTGTTGGCCTGTTGACTGACACTTGATAGGTGATTGTCAGAGGTTTATCGTCCGGTACCGTAAGGATAAAACGGTGATTGTCTGCATCATTTCTGAGGCTCCATTCTTCAGCAGAAAGTTTCTTTCCATTACTGCTTACTTCCACACTGTCTTCCATCAGAATCATGTGTTCTGTCATACTGTCCACTACATCAATCGTGTTTTTTGACTCTAACAGATTATATCCGTTTGGATTTACCTTAATTGTATACTTCACATAAGGATACGTACTGGAATTATGAATTGCATCCTTGCTTAATGCCTTATTTGTAATATTGGCGATGGCTGATGCTGTACGTTTCTCGTCTGTACCGTATGCAAGCTCTGCTGAATTGGTAAACTTCTTTGTTTTATTTTCCTGAAGGAAATTCTCATCCGTTACTTCTGTAATAACTTTAATTTTAATATAACCATTTCTGTTTCTATGATCATTACTTACCAGACCACTTACGTTAATCTTGACATTGTTACTGTCTTTTGTACTCTCATCAACCTGGATTGCTGTTCCTGCTGCTTCAGAACCTCTTTCTGAGATTTCTGCACTGACAAACTTAAGACCATCTGGAATATTTTCTGTGATTGTCGCATTGCCACTCATCTTGCTGTTCTCATTCAGTGTGAGGTACCAGGCGAGCTGCTTATTTGCCGCATCATAGTCTCCGGCAGCTTTTGAGAAATCCGCATATTGTGCGTATGTTGTTTCTGCTTTTGCAGTTAAGTACAGATTTCCGTAATAAATTCTTCCTGTGTTTTTAAATGTACGATTTTTTTCGGTCGCAATTCCACTTAAGTTCGGGGTTGATGCATACTCAATCGTAATTGGGTTATCTTTCGTTACTGTTTCTGTGTCTGTCAGGAATTTCAGATTGAATCCAATTATTTTATCAACCTTATTAATTGTTGCAAGTATCGGCGTTACATTATAATCTGTTCCCTTTATAAATGTTCTTGTACCAAGCTTTACAACAATCGCATCTAACTGTTCCTGCGTAAATGTATGATAAGAATCTACTTTTGTATTCGAATCATATTTATAATATAAATAATCTTCATAGTGTGTCCCTACATACACATTACTTGGAATCGTTGTTTTCCATCTGGCTGCTCCAACACCAACTCCACCGACATATTCCTTCTTTAAAGAATATTCATTACTTCCGGTTCCCTGCCAGGTTATCTGATGATTAAAGTTGCTCCCATCATTTCCAATAATTCCTGCTTTGTTTGAAACTGCTCCACCGTGACCATTTGTATTCGGACGGGCATAATATTCAAACTCATAATAGTATGGACCACTCATCTCTCCCGTTGGGGTATACGTCCAGCTTTTCTTGCCGTCAACTCCAATTTCCTTGGTTGCAATCAGATTTCCTTTATCAGCAGGTCCCTTTTGATAAATCTTTACAACAACTTTTCCATCATAAACATAATTGCCATAAAGTTCATCGGTAAATGTAAAATTCTTATCGAGTACCGGGCCACCACCAGTGCTTTCATTGGCATGAATCGTAAACTGCATCAGACCGGTTCCCTGTCCATTACTCCATGCTTTATTCGCATTCCATGATCCGCTCTTCCAGATCCATACTTTACGGAGATTCACTGTGGCAACGGCATCCTTTTTATCCATGTTATCGGCCGTTACCGTTGCAGTATTCTTCAGTTTCTTATTAATCTCCCAGCCATTTCCACGCTCCCATACATCGTCTTTTAATTCTACACGGTATGTAAGTGTTGCAGTGGAACCTGGCTTCATTGTCCCGATTGTCCATTTTAAAGACTTTGTATTCGTCGCATCATTTACTGTTGTATTTACACTGTTCTTTAATTCTGTCGTTGTTGTACCATCATTCAGTGTTGCTTTGATATTGGAATAGGATTTTACTTCTTCCTTTGCATCACTAAATACATCATCAACCACAACATTGGTCATGTCATTTGTATTATCTGCCGGTGCCGTTACGGTTACGGTATAATCAATATATGTCTTTCCTGTCTCACTGTCGATGATCACTCCGCTGCCTTTGGACTTTTCAATATTCAGATTATTCTGAAAAGTCTGTGTGGCTGTGTCACTCTTCATTTCAGTTGTTCCGGAATAGGCAATTGCCTTATTTTTAATTCCTTTTTTTACATCACTGAGTTCATTGAAAAATGTCGGATTAATCTTTACTTTATACTCTAATGTATAACTTGTTCCCGGACGCATCGTACCAACTGTCCACTGTCCGGAAGATGTGTCAAATTCTGTTCCATCCGGGACAGTAACAATCTCGTATTTCTTTCCGTCTGTCAGAATCAGCTTATCTCCATTGGTAGTAAATGTATCCTGCACTGTTACATCAGGTACATCCTGCGTATTATCTGAAGGTGCTTTTACTGTAACCTGATAGGTAATAGTGTTGTCATCTTTATTATATTTTTTCACTTTCTTATTTAAAGAAAGTTCTGCCTTGGTAACTACCTGATTTTCTTCAAATGGGATAGTTACTTCTGCTTTACCAAAGACAATCTTATCTCCACCTGGTGTTCCACCCCAGTCTTTCTTAAAATTACCCTCTACGATAAATGTACCGCCATCAATCTTTCCTTCCCGGTCTTGCAAATATTCTTTATTAAGAGTAATTGTTACCTTACCATCTTTTGTTATACTGTAAGTTCCCGCTATAATTTTTCCATCTGTTACTTCACCATTATTCTTTTCTTCCGTGATGGTAATCGCATTCGGGATCTGATAAACGAGCTTCGTATTCTCTGTCAGATTACTTATAGCACCGTATTCCAGTTTAATTTCTACCGGAGACTCCTTCGGAACCTTTATATTATTCTTCTGAATATCTTCCAGTGTTTCTTTCTGTCCGTTAATCGTAATCCAAATACCTGATGCACTTGTATTAATATAATCATCAAGAGAAACTTCCGTTACCGTCGGACTGCCTGATTCTGCATCCTGTGTTTTCAGATTGTCAGACTCATTCGATTCTGCCTGTACAGAAACACTTTCGTCAGTATCCTTTTTCATCGCGGTTGTCGCTTGTGTTGACTTTATTGTTCTCTTCTCTGATTTTGCTGTCGCTGACTTCGTTTCTTTCTGTTTAGAAGTCGTCTTCTGCACCTCTTCCGAATCAGCTGTCTCTGTTTTAGAGGCTTTCTTTGCTTCTTGTATCTCTTCGTCCTTTTCTTCTGTGTTATCCTCTGTGCTTTCTTTGTCCCTGTCTACATTCTGTGCCCCTGAGAGATTCTCCGCAAATACTCCCATGACATTCGATGTTCCTGTAGAGGTCCAAAACATAGACAGTACAAGAACAACTACTAAAAACAATTTCCCCGCACGTTTCATAGTAAATCTCCCTTCATCTGTGCTACTGTGTTTATATTACTGTATTCTCATGTCTTTATTGATAAGGATACATATAGAAATAATACTTGATTTTACTTCTTTTTGCAAACATATTTACTATTTCATTTTGAAGGAAACAGACAAAAATAAAAAGAATAGACCATTGCAAATGTAAAGATATCACTGCGTAGGAAATGCCTATTCGGCATTTTTACTTGCTCCCACATTACATTTGCAATGGTCTATTCTTTTTATTTTCTGCATGCCCTATCTTCCGAGCAAGCAGTAGTATTCTGATTTCTCCCCCTTATCTCTTTCCAAAGACTATTTTGCATTCATTCCTTCTGCGTTTTCCTCTCAATGAATCAAATAGTTATCCCTGCATCTTCTCCATAAGGCGAGCGGTGTCTTCTGTCAGTTTCTTTAAGGAATTAACCATAGCAGCTTTCTGTGCTGATAATTCATCGCACTGCTTCTTCTCTTCTTCCACTTTACGAAGGCTGTCCTCATGAATTTTCTTCGCTTCTTCAATGGCGTTTTCCTTATTCTCCTGCGCATCTTTTAAGAGTCTTTCGGCTGTTTTTCTTGCTTCTCCGATAATATCGGCTGCGTCCTGTCTTGCCTTTTCTCTTTCTCTTTCTGCCTGTTCTCTGGCTTCATCCAGAATTGCATTCTGTCTTCCTTCTAAATCAGAAAGCTGTTTGCAAAGTAAATCTGCATTCTTCATGTAACGCTCATAAGCCTGGTCTGTTGTCTCTGGTGCTTTATTATTCCCGGCAGACTTCTCCGCTTCTTCGGCACGCGCTATCGCTTTCTCTGTTTTTTCTTTTTCTGCTGCGATTTCTGCCTCTAAGGCAGCTACTTTCTTCTGTGCTGCTACTAACTGTGCCTTTACAGTCTCTATCTCATCCTGTACTTCATCTGCATCTGCTACAGCTACTGCTGATATTGGTACTTCATTAGATACGGTTTCCTGTACTGTTTCTTCTGCCTCATCTAATGTTACAGTTTGCTCATCTTCTTCTGCATCAACGATGTCTTCCTGTGTATCTTTTTCTAGCTCTTCCATCGTCTTTCCTGTAGCTGCTGCCGCAATACCAAGAGCTGTCTTGCTCTCTTTTTTCAGTTCTTCTATCTCTTTTTCCTTCGCTAAAATGATAGCTTCTGCTTCATCACAAATTTTATCTAACTGAATATCAACTTCATCTTTATCATAACCAAACATAGATGTTTTAAATGTCAGTTCTTCTACATATGTTAACAATTCCTGCATATTCATAGCGGTTTCCTCTCTTCCTCTGGTTCGTGTCGCGCAGTGTACAATTCCAGAATTATTCAAAATCATTTCTTACTATTTATTATAAGCATTCTATAGTATTTGTCCAGTGAAAATGGCACGAAAACCTTCAGTATGCCAGAGCGTGTTTGAAATACTTTCTGCAAATTAGAACGTGCAGATTGCAAGAATGATTTTTCAAACCCTCTCAGCTCATTAATATTAAAATGTCAGTCGCATCTGATACCACGTAGCTCCACCATGTACTGATTCTGAAACACCTTCATTCTGAAAACCAAATTTCTCATAATAATGAACTAATTTATCCTTACAGGTCAGGACCAGGCCTTCCCTGTCCTGTGCTCTTGCATCATTGATTGCGTAGCGAAGCAGCTTTTCCGCATAGCCCTGTCTTCGATATTTCGGCAATGTATTTACTCCGAAAATCATCTGCCACGCTCCCTTTTCATCATGAAGGCAAGCCTTCTCATACATTTCATCTGTCAGATTTTTTTCATCCGTTACCATTCCATCTACAAACGCAATTACTTTCTCTTCCTCACACATCAGCCAGAAATGGGTTCCATATTCCTTAATTCTCTCTGCAAATTTTTCTTTTGCCGCCGCCTCCTCAAAAGGAAAACATTCTGACTCCACAAAAGCAATCTCATCTAAATCTTCCATCGTTGCCATTCTAATCTGCATGTGTTCCATAACAATAAGCTCCTCATACATCATAATCTTATAATCTTCTTTTTATTTTCTTTCGAAGATATCACAATATCTAATATTTGTAATACACATTTGGTACTCATTTTACCTTTTATAGCATATTATAAATTACTTTTACAAAATTTCAATGTTCATTTTTAACAAAAAAGGGGATTTCGTTGCTGTGGTATTTGAGGAAAGGGGGGATGGAGACTTCTACTTATTCTGAATTTTATCTGCCATTCCATGTTTTCAGCTAATTTCTATCTTCCACCCAACAGGCAATTACCACAACAAAGCAGCGGAAATAATTCTGCTGGGGTCATAGACAGAAAGCGAAGAACACCATATTCTCCTATCTGTGGCCTCGGAGCAAGCGTTGGATACGAGCCTTAAAGCGAGCATTCAACGTGCCGCGACTAAAGTCACAGATAGGAGAATATGGTGTTCTTCGTTTTCGTCTGTCTTACTATAAAATTATTTCCCCGCCACATCCAATCTGGTAATTGCTCTCTTAAGGGCGAGTTCTGCGCGACCGATATCAACTCCTCCCTGTTCGGAAGAAAGTCTCCTCTCCGCGCGGGTCTTAGCTTCTTTGGCTCTATTGACATCAATATTCTGTGGCCATTCTACTGCTTCTGCGAGAATAGTCATCTTTTCAGGAGTGATCTCCACAAAGCCGGAAAGAAGTGCAGCCTGTTTCTCCTCATTCCTCTCGGTAATGATGAGCCTGCCAGGTGCAATGATCTGCGTCATCGGGATATGGTCGGCATAGATACCCACCTCTCCCTCTACGGTATTATATTCCACCATGTAGATGTCATTGGAATAAAAAATCCTGTCCGGCGCGATGATTTCGAGTCGGAATGTTTTGTCTGCCATAGAATCACCTACTTATTATATCTGGCTAATACATCGTCGATATTTCCTGCATTTAAGAACATTCCCTCTGGAATCTCGTCGTATTTACCCTCGAGAATCTCCTTGAATCCCTGAATAGTCTCCCCAAGAGGAACATAACGTCCTGTTGTTCCAGTAAACTGCTCTGCTACAAAGAATGGCTGAGATAAGAATCTCTGTACCTTTCTTGCGCGGGCTACGAGAACCTTTTCTTCTTCGGAAAGTTCGTCCATACCAAGGATGGCAATGATATCCTGCAGTTCTTTATAACGCTGTAATATTTCCTGTACACCACGGGCTACCTGATAGTGTTCTTCGCCTACGATTCGAGGGTCAAGAATTCGGGAAGTAGACTCCAGTGGATCTACAGCCGGATAAATACCCTGTTCTACGATGGCACGGGAAAGTACGGTTGTTGCATCCAAATGAGCGAATGTTGTAGCCGGAGCCGGGTCAGTTAAGTCATCGGCCGGTACATATACTGCCTGTACGGATGTGATAGAACCGTTCTTTGTGGATGTGATACGTTCCTGTAACGCTCCCATCTCTGTCTGTAAGGTTGGCTGGTAACCTACCGCACTTGGTACTCGTCCCAGTAATGCGGATACCTCGGAACCTGCCTGTGTGAAACGGAAAATGTTATCAATGAATAAAAGGACATCCTTTCCACCTTCATCACGGAAATTCTCTGCGATTGTCAGTCCAGTAAGACCTACTCGCATACGTGCTCCTGGCGGCTCGTTCATCTGTCCAAATACCATCGCTGTTTTATCAATAACGCCGGACTCACTCATCTCTGTATAGAGGTCATTACCTTCACGGGTACGCTCTCCTACACCGGTAAATACGGAATATCCACCATGCTCTGTCGCTACGTTACGGATTAATTCCTGAATGAGTACGGTCTTACCTACACCGGCACCTCCAAAAAGGCCAATCTTTCCACCTTTCTGGTAAGGACAGAGAAGGTCTACTACTTTGATACCAGTCTCTAAGATTTCTGTTTCTGTTGCCTGTTCCGCAAAAGTCGGTGCCTTACGGTGAATTGGATTTCTCTTTACTCCTTCCGGCACAGGCTTTTTGTCAATTGGCTCTCCAAGAACGTTAAAGATACGTCCTAAAGTAACCTCCCCCACAGGTACGGTAATTGGTCCGCCTGTGGCAATGGCCTCCATTCCTCTTACAAGTCCGTCTGTCGGACCCATTGCGATACATCTGATAATATCGTCACCGAGATGCTGTGCTGTCTCTGCAACCAGCTTGGAGCCATCTTTTCTACGGATTTCAACGGCATCGTTAATTTCTGGAAGAACACCCTGGTCGAATCGGATATCGAGTACTGCACCGATAACCTGGGTGATTTTACCTGTATTCTGTTCTGCCATTTATTTACTCCTTTAATATTTGTTAATTCAGAGCTTCCGCACCTGAAATAATCTCGGTTAATTCCTGCGTGATCGCACCCTGTCTTGCTCTATTATAAGCGAGGGACAGAGTGGAAATCATCTCCTCCGCATTGCTTGTAGCAGCATCCATCGCCTGCATTCTAGCTCCGTTCTCACTTGCTACTGCCTCAATAAATGCCCCATATATAATACTGTTTATATACTTTGGAATCAGCAAATCGAGAGATTCCTCTGCTTCCGGCTCATAGTTCATCGGTGCCTGGCTCTTTTTCTCGCTTTCTTCCTCCGCCTTCACTTCCACAGGGAGGAGTTTGATAAATTCTGGTGTGTGCACTACCGTATTTTTAAATCCGGTATACGCCAGATAAATCTCGCCTATCTCTCCCGCTGCATAAGCATCAAGAACTTTACGTCCAATCTCTACTGCATCAGAAAAGAGGGGCTCATTGATAATATCGGAATCATCGGATGCGATATAGTATCCTCTTCGCTCAAAGGATTCGATACCCTTTTTACCGATTCCGTAAATCTCTACACTCTCTTTTGGAAGTCCGCTGTCTGCGACAAGCTTTACAATGTTATTGTTATAGCCGCCTGCAAGTCCACGGTTTGAGGTTACAACGATTACGGCTTTTTTTTCTGAGCCGTTAAATGTCAGGTAAGGATGTTCGATATTGCCTGATTTTGAGAGAATCGACTGCACCGTATCGTACATTTTCTGGAAATACGGCTTTGCACTCTCCGCTCTGGTTCTGGCTTTCTGAAGCTTAACAGTGGATACGAGCTTCATTGCTTTGGTAATCTGCTGCGTACTCTGAATACTTTCTTTCCGCCTCTTAATATCTCGCATTGATGCCATATTCAATCACCATCCTTAAAATTGATTCTTAAATTCTGTAATGGCCTTCTGAATTAACACATCTGTCTCACTGTTGATTTCTCCTGTTTCACGGATTGCCTTATAAATCTCTGGATACTTTGTCTCTACAAATTCATAAAGTCCCTTCTCAAACTCTGCAATACGCTCTACTGGTACATCAAGAAGATACTTTCTCGTTACCGCATAAATGATAACAATCTGTTTCTCTACAGCAAGAGGCTGATACTGTGGCTGTTTTAATACTTCTTTAATACGCTCACCCTGTGCAAGACGTTCTCTTGTATCATCATCAAGTTCGGAACCAAACTGGGCAAAGGACGCAAGTTCACGATACTGAGCAAGTTCTGTACGGATTGGACCTGCAATCTTCTTCATCGCCTTAATCTGTGCTGCTCCACCTACTCGGGATACGGAAAGACCCGCATTGATCGCCGGACGGAAACCTGCGTGGAACATCTCCGTTTCCAGATAAATCTGTCCGTCTGTGATGGAGATAACATTTGTCGGGATATAAGCAGAAACATCGCCTGCCTGTGTCTCGATAATCGGAATCGCTGTAAGTGAACCACCGCCAAGTTCCTTAGAAAGTCTTGACGCTCTCTCTAATAATCTTGAATGAAGATAGAATACGTCTCCAGGATATGCCTCACGTCCTGGTGGTCTTCTAAGAAGTAAGGACAGGGTACGGTATGCCGTAGCATGCTTACTTAAATCATCATAAATGATAAGTACATCCTCTCCACGCTCCATCCACTCTTCACCGATTGCACATCCTGCATATGGTGCGATATATTGTAATGGTGCTAACTCGCTGGCAGTGGAAGCGACAACGGTTGTGTATTCCATCGCATCATGTTCTTTTAATGTCTTTACAATACCTGCAACTGTAGAAGCCTTCTGTCCGATGGCTACATAAATACAGTGCATATTCTGACCCTTCTGGTTGATGATCGTGTCAACGGCAATGGCCGTCTTACCTGTCTGACGGTCACCAATGATCAACTCACGCTGTCCACGTCCAATTGGAACCATGGAGTCAATCGCCTTAATTCCGGTCTGTACCGGAGTATCTACTGCCTGACGGTCAATAACACCGTAGGCAACTCTCTCTACAGGACGATATTTATCTGTATCAATTGGTCCTTTTTCGTCAATCGGCTGTCCTAATGCGTTTACAACACGGCCGGTAAGTGCATCTCCAACAGGAACTTCTACTACTCTTCCAGTAGTCTTTACCACGTCTCCCTCGTTAACTGCACGGGAATCACCTAAAAGTACAACACCAACGTTGTCTTCCTCTAAGTTCATGACCATGCCGTATACTTCTCCCGGGAATTCCAGAAGTTCACCCTGCATTGCATTCTCCAGACCATGAATACGCGCAATACCATCCGCCACCTGAATAACAGTACCAACATCGGTGGTTTCTAGCTTCGCCGTATAATTCTTAATCTGTTCCTTGATTACGGAACTGATTTCTTCCGGTCTTAAATTAACCAACCCCAACTACACCTTCTTTCTCCAAACTCAACTTTGATAATCCCTTGCTGAGCTTCTCAATCTGCGTTTTAAGACTGCTGTCTAACACTCTGTCTTCTATTCGGATGATCAGACCTCCAAGCAATGCCGGGTCTATCTGATAATCTACTTCAAAGGAAGTGTATTTCGTCGTCTCTAAAAGACGCTTTGTAAGTTTTTCCTTCTGGCGGGCAGAAAGTTCTGTGGCAGAAACAACCTTTACCTTACCAATTCCCTTATATTCCTTCGCCTTGTCTACGAAAAATTCAAAAATCTTTGGAATGTCTTTCTGTCTGTCCTTCTCCACAATAATGCTGAGAAATCCCAGCACCTCATCCGATGCCCGTCCGGAAAATATATTCTTCAGCAAGTCTAACTTCTCTATCTTGCTTACTTCCGGATGATTTAAAAGAGAGAGTAAGTCCGCATTCTCAAGAAGAATCTGCTGCAATGTCTGCACCTCTGATAAAAGGGCATCCATCTTCTTCTCCTCGACTGCCAGCTCAAACAAAGCATTGCCGTAAATACTGCTTACTCGTTTAGCCATGTTTTATCTCCCATCTCTTTTAATGTCTGCTCAAACAGAGCATTCTGTGTCTGCTCATCAACAGATGCGGCAATAATCTTCTCTGACATAAGCGCGGCAACAGAAATAATCTCCTGTTTTACTTCATCTTTAACACGCTTCTTCTCAAGCTCTGCCTCACTCTTTGCATTCTCCATGATACGGGCTGCCTCCGCTCGTGCGTCTGCGATAATCTCATTCTCCCGCTGCATGGCCTTCTTTCTGGCATCACTTAAAATCTGTTCCGCCTCTTTATCAATCCGTTTCAGCTTCGTATCATACTCATCCTTAAAACGAATTGCCTGTTCCCGACTCTCCTTCGCCTCTTTTTGCTCCTTCATTACCCGCTCTTTACGGTCATTCAAAATCTTTCTTACCGGATCAAGAAGCAGATAACTTGCAGCTAAAAATAAAATAAAGATGGCGAGCATCTGAAATGCTACCTGAAATACAAGCTGTGGGTCCAGGCCAAATATTCTGTTATCATACTTTAGTGCCTCTAATAACACTTTATGGCCTCCTTTCGAATTCTCGAGGACTCATCTTACAGCTTTCCGATTAATGGGTTAGCATACAGAAGGATCAGTGCGATAACCAATCCGTAAAGACCTGTTGTCTCTGCTACGGCCTGTCCTAAAAGCATGGTAGACATAACATCACCCTTTGCTCCCGGATTACGTCCTACTGCAGAAGCACCATAACCGGCTGCAATACCCTGACCAACACCAGGTCCGATACCTGCGATAACCGCAAGACCTGCACCAATTGCGGAACAAGCTAAAACTAAACCTTCGTTTGTAATTCCTGTCATAATAAACTCCTCCTTAAATACATTCTCTTTCTTTTGTCAGAAAACCTGTAAACAAACCGTTACAGTCTCTCCTAATCATAACGGTTTGATATGAATACCATTGTTAACATTCCAAATACATATGTCTGGATTGCTCCAGAAAAGAAATCGAAATATGCATGTAGAAATGCCGGTATTCCAATCTTTGTAAACCACGGCATCAATGCGTACCACAGGCCGAGCATAATCGTTCCTGCTGTTACATTACCAAACAAACGCAGTGACATGGAGACCGGAGTGGCAAACTCACTGATGATGTTAATCGGGAGAAAGACTGGAAACGGATCTAATAAATCTTTTATGATTCCAAATCCCTTTGTCTTTATCCAGGCATACTCAATCATCACAAATGTAATCAGTGCCAGACCGAATGTGGTTCCAAAATCTGCCGTTGGCGGCCGTAATCCGAAAAGTCCTGAAATATTGGATAAAAAGATAAACGCCATCAGCGCCTCTACATAATTCAGGTACTTCTTTGCGTGAATACCCATGTTGCTCACAACCATGGCATCCATCTTCTCCACTATCATCTCTACTACATTCTGCACAACATTCGGTTCGTCATAATCTTTCATGATCTCATGTCTGGCAAATAATATCAAAGCCAATAATATCAGACAAACAATTACTGTCGTGACCATCGTAGTATTGATAGAGAGGGTAACCCCAAACAGCTTAAATTCATAATAACTATGGATAAAAAAATCCACATCGCTGCTTCCCATACCTTTACCTTCCTTTCTTATATAATTTCTTTGTTATATATACATTAGTATATGCATGAAAATATGCAGATATTTTCAGTCCCAGAATTCCAATAATTATTCCCGGAAAACTAAAATATCCTGAACGCATTCCAATCCATGCAGCCAATAATATAACCACTGCCCTTAAAAGCGTGCTAAATACCATGTTCCTCCTCGCCTGATGTTCCGTCATCACAAGACAATTGTTCAGGCTCTTGTACATACTCACGCTAAGTCCTATCGCTACAGCTGTCCCAAGTAACAGCCCCAGACTGTAGCTTCCTTTATTCTCCACGACAAGAAGTCCTATCGCTTCAAAAACAATACTGTACACAATACATCCGAAAATTAAATCAAATAAAGTTTCATTATCTTTATTTATCCATCTTCTCCAGTTCACCTTTATCTGATTCCCCTTTCTTCAATGTATCACAAATCAGCTCCAAAATATTATACACATTCTATTATTAAGTATAAAACAATCTATTTTATAAAACGCAAAATTATCGTATAACAGGAACGAAATCCTGCCAGTATTCCCAATATAAGAAATACCAGAAAAATCCAATCTGCATGAAGCCTTTCAGCTAAAAACTTCCCGGCAATCATACAAAGAAAAATACAGGTCAACATGCTGATTCCCAATTGGGTAATCAATGCAAGCATCCTCAAAAAACTATAGTCTTTCTTCTTTCGAATCATACCAGAAGTTCTCCGATAATCCGGTCTGCAACGGCTTCCATCAAAGGCTCCAATATATCAAAGCAGGTCTGATAGGTCTCCTGATTCTCCTCCGTCACTTCCGGTATTCTCTCTTCTGTTTCTGTTGTATCTATAAATGTCCCAATTGACATACAGCTTGTTGCCTCGTCAAATGATTCCTTTATCTCCTCTGCGAGTCCTTTTGTAATAGCCAGCACTAAATCTGCTGATGCAAGATCCTCGTCTGTGAGCTGGGAAGAACGAAAATCTTCTATCCTATAGCCTTTTTCCCTTAAAATCTTTGCTGCTCCCGGAGCAACGGGTTCTGAAAAAAGTACAACCAGTCCTCTGGAAACTACCTCTATATTCTGGCAGTTTCTCTTCTGCAATATACCCCGTAAAATACATTCTGCCATAAAGCTCCGGCCAATATTATTCTCTCCCACAATAATAATCTTACGATAATCCAAACTGATCCCTCCTATAGCGTAATCAGATGATATCCGGCTGCCTTTAGCATACGGTTCATGATAGCATTCCCCAAACCTTGCTCAAAAAAACTCTCTGAATACATATAATCACATTCTAAATCGTCAAATTCCCGAAGAATACGGTAAAGATTCGCCGCAACAGTTTCTGGTTTCTGCCGACTTCCTATACTTCTTAAAATATCTGCATGATAGGAATCTAATGTCTCATCTGTTCCAATAACTCCTACCTTATGTCCTTCTTCTTCTTTCTCCTTAACAAGTTCATTAATCCGGGCAATCACCTTATCCCTATCGCCTTCTACCAATGTAAGCTGTCCCTTTGGCGCATAATGACGGTACTTCATTCCCGGCGCTTTCGCTACCACATTCTTCTTCATAGTACGTCCGGTAACTGCCGGATCAATATTCACTTTAGGTAACACCTCTTCTAACATATCTTTTGTAATATATCCCGGTCTTAAAATAGTCGGGGTATCTGTACTCATATCAATAATCGTGGACTCAATTCCGATTCCAACAGCCCCTCCATCAAGAATCAATGGAATTCTTCCCTGCATATCTTCATACACATGAGATGCCAATGTTGGACTTGGCCTTCCCGAAGTATTCGCACTCGGTGCTGCAATCATTCGGCCACTCTCCCGGATAAAATCACGGGCAAGCGGATGGGATGGCATACGAATCGCAACAGTCTTAAGCCCTCCCGTTGTTCCATCTGGAACACAGCTCTTTTTATTTAAAATAACTGTTAATGGACCTGGCCAGAACTTCTCCATGACCTTCTTCGCCGCTTCCGGTACCTCTGACGCAATCTCATACACTTGATCAACATCATGAATATGCACGATCAAAGGATTATCGGACGGTCTCCCTTTCGCCGCATAAATCTTCGCAGACGCTTCCGCATTCAATGCATCTGCTCCTAAGCCATAGACTGTCTCTGTCGGAAAGGCAACCAAGCCTCCTTCCCGGATAATCTCTCCAGCTTTTTTCAGTGCTGCTGCTTTTTCCTCTGGCGATACTTTCTCTATATTTAATAATTCTGTCTCCACTAATGTTCACCTCTGGTAATTATATTTATATATTAATCGAACGCTGCCTGACTGGCCGCGTCCCCATACTTAATATGTATAAAGTCAATTTCTAAAAAACAGATTAATTGACCCTTGCATCATATCACGTTTTGGCTATAAAGTCAAAAATAGGCTCATTTTTATCGGCATTTTTCAGCATTTTGACACTTTTTATCGGTTATGATGCTTTTACCTCTTTCATATACATAATAAAGAAACGATAAATTAAGGATGAACATTATGAAATTACTCTCTCATCCCATCATTCTGTCTGTATTCTTACTATGCTTCTGTGCTGGGGCATTCTTTATCGGCCATGCGGCACTTTCCTACGCTACGTTCCAGTCAGCAGAAAACTTCTGTGTCCTTCTTGATGCCGGGCACGGAGGAAATGATCCCGGTAAGGTCAGTTCTTCCAGTGTAAAAGAAAAAGATATTAACCTTGCCATCACTTTAAAATGTCAATCAGTTCTTGAACAAAATGGTGTAAAAGTTATCCTGACCCGAAATAGTGATTGTAGCTTAGCGGATTCGAATGCCTCTAATAAAAAAGCCAGCGACTTAAAAAAACGAAAAGCACTTATCAAAGAAAGCCAAATAAACTGTGCAGTAAGTATACACCAAAACAGCTTTCCTGATACTTCCTCACATGGAGCTCAGGTATTCTATCATCCGCAAAACCCTGACAGCAAGCGTCTGGCTTCTCTTATTCAGGCACAGATGCAAAACCTTACCGGCATCCAAAACCATCGCAAAATTAAAGCAAACACTGACTATTACCTCCTTCGTGATAATAATACTCCAACTGTTATCGCAGAAGTCTGCTTTCTTTCCAATCCATCAGAAGCAGCTATGATTACAGAAGAGACAATACAAGAAAAAGCTGCCTTTCAAATTGCTATGGGAATCATGCAGTTTCTACATTCTCCTTCTTTTAATCCGCAGTAAATATCTCCTAAACCAAAGCAAATATCTGCTAAATTAAAACCTTCCTCTTCTGTATTATTTATTCTTTTATAATAATTATTCCAGAGTATGTTTGAAAAAAGCTTTCTGCAAATTCAAGAATGCCCCGGCATTCTTGCCACGAGGTGTGTATACTGCAGGAATGATTCTTCAAACCTGCTCTAATGACTATGGTTCACAATATTATCTGGGAATAGGCTTCATCCGAAATCTGCTTTTAAAATTTATAATACCTGCCGATTACATAAAAAATGTAGTTATAGTATACCAATCCTCCTGTGAATATTCATTATCAAAAATACTCGTATCTTCCTGCCGCCTTATTATACTGTCTCTTCTTCGCCTGAAAATACTGGCGCAGATACACTATACCATTTTTGTTTTTATTTTACAATATTTTCCTCTAAAATTTTCTTTCCTTTTTCTTAAAGTGCAAGAATCCGCTGTCTGCGGCACATTTTAACACTTTACAGTTTAGGGAATAATGTTTATACTATACACACACAGATATCTGCCAGCACATAAACGGCTGTCTTATTACACAGCCCACATATAATCTACTATATAATTTGTAATCAGCTGCCATTTGTTTATACACGGCAATAGCTGTTCTAAAAACATTCTAAAAATGAAAGAAAAGTAGATTTGTGATTAAGATTCATTTATTTGTACCCGCTGACAGATTATTTTTTGAAAAAGGAAGTGATTTCATGAAGTTAGAGAAATTAAGTGACACACAAATACGCTGCACTTTAAGTAAAGAAGATTTAAGCCAGAGACAGCTTCACCTTTCTGAACTTGCCTACGGTTCTGAAAAAGCAAAAGAATTATTCCGTGATATGATGCAGCAGGCATCTATTGAGCTCGGTTTCGAAGCAGATAATATTCCACTTATGATAGAGGCTATTCCAATATCTAATGACTGCCTTGTTTTAGTCGTTACTAAAGTGGAGGATCCTGACGAACTTGACACTCGCTTTTCAAGATTCTCTAAAATAAATGTGGATGACTCATTTGACGAAGATTTTTCTGACATAGATGATACCGATTTTGAAGAAATGGATTTCCTCGATGATGAGGACGATATAGATATGGACGATGAACCTCTTCCATTCAGCCCTTCTTCTGATTTTGACAATGCTGATTCTGATGCTTCCACTTCTTCCAAAGAACGTTCTGCTATTGATGATGCATTAGACCTGATTGCCCCATTTACCCAGGCAATCGCTCAGGCTAAAAAGGAAGCCATGAGAAAGAAAAAGGAGAACCGTTCTTCTGTACAGGACTGCCAGTACTATTCTTTCCAGAATTTCTCACAGGCAGCACAGCTTGGCGCTTTCCTCGCTCCATTTTTTGAGGGAGAAAGTTCTTTGTACAAAGATTCTTTTTCCAATAATTATTATATGATTCTTCGCAAAACACAAAACGAAAATGATACTTTCCACCGTGCTTGCAATATCGCAGCTGATTTTGGCGTGAGAATCTCTGCTTCTTATGCGACACCAGCGTATTTTAGGGAGCATTTTGAGACGATACTGGAGGAGAATGCAGTTGAGATGCTGGGGGAATTGGCTTAGGTTTGGAATGACTTATAAATAGACGAACTCCGAAAGATAAATAAAGCATATTTGTGACTTTCGTCGCGGCGGTTTGAATGTTCGCTTTAACGCTCGCATCCAAACCTTGCTCCCAGGCCACAAATATGCTTTATTTATCTTTCGGAGTTCTGTTTCTTGCCTGCGGCAAATCAGGAATTATTTATCCTTATTTGCAAGGTAATCATTTACGCGTTTTAATACCTGATCAGCGTCCATTCCGTGTACCATGCAAGCTTCTTCTAAGCTTTCCATTGCAGAAGATGGGCATCCTACACAGTGCATTCCTGCTGCCATTAAGATTGCTGCAATTCCCATATCCATCTGAAGCATTTCGCCAATTAATGTCTGTTTTGTAATCTGCTGTGCCATAATATATACCTCCAGTTCGTATATCGTGCCTACGCATTCTTAACCATTTTAAAGTATGCTGTACTGATATTATGTCTCATTATATCTGTCTTTAATGTCCTCAAGCTCTTTAAAAGAAATATTAAAAATATTGGTAAGCGTTTTTACTTGTTTTGTTCTGACTTTTGCAAGCCTGAATTTCAGTATAATACATGAAATAAAAAAGTTCAACTGTTATATTTGCAGTTATTCCTGATTATTTCTCAAAAAACTATTTTTAAGGAGAAATTTCTAATCACTCAAAATCTCTATATCCGTATTTTAATTTACTACCGTTAGAGCGTGTTTGAAAAATGCTTTCTGAAAGATGTGCGTTACAATTTGTGGGAGATTTCGCCTGAATGAGGGCGGCGTAGCGGGCTACGTCAACTGAATGAAGGCAAAATATACCGCAAATTGGGATGTGCAGATTGCAGGAATGATTTTTCAAACATGCTCTAGGCTATAAAAACAAATCAGACGGAATAACTGCTAGTTAAACAGATATAATTAATTCTCAATTTCCTTAATAAGGTTAATCATCTCGATTGCACTTACAGCACAGTCATAACCTTTGTTTCCTGCTTTTGTTCCTGCACGCTCGATTGCCTGCTCAATATTTTCTGTTGTAAGGATTCCGAACATTACTGGAACGCCTGCCTGTAAGCCAACCTGTGCAACACCTTTAGATACTTCGTTACATACATAATCATAGTGGCTTGTTGAACCTCTGATTACTGTTCCAAGAGCGATTACTGCATCGTATTTTCCTGTTTTAACCATTTTCTCGCAGATTAATGGAATTTCGAATGCTCCTGGTACCCATGCTACGTCGATATTTTCTTCGGAGATTCCATGACGTACAAGACCATCGACTGCTCCGCCTAATAATTTAGATACGATAAATTCGTTGAAACGTGCACATACGATTCCGATTTTCTCTTTTTTACCTACTACTTTTCCTTCGATTACATGATAAGCCATCTTTTTATCCTCCATTTATTTTAAATATTTAACAAGTTGTTCTTTATAAAGTCTGATCGGGTCAAGCTGCTTTATTTAGTATTTTGTATAATGTCCCATCTTCTCCTGTTTTGTCTTCAGGTAGAATAAGTCATCTGAGTTTGGCTCGATGATAATTGGAACACGTTCTACGATTTCGATGCCGTATCCGGATAATCCAACTACTTTGGCCGGGTTATTTGTCATAAGACGAAGTTCTTTGATTCCTAAGTCCGCAAGAATCTGTGCACCAATTCCGTAATCTCTTAAGTCTTCTGGGAATCCTAATGCAAGGTTTGCTTCTACGGTATCCATTCCTGTATCCTGAAGCTGGTATGCTTTTAACTTATTGATAAGACCGATTCCACGACCTTCCTGACGCATGTATAAAAGAACGCCCCTGCCCTCTTTTTCAATCATCTGGATGGCTGCACGGTACTGCTGACCACAGTCACAGCGGCGGGAACCTAATGCATCACCTGTAAGACATTCAGAATGAACTCGGCACAATACTGGCTTACCGTCTGATACGTCACCTTTTACGATGGCCACATGATGCTCACCATTTAACTTATTGATGTATCCGAAAATACGGAAATGTCCGTAATGTGTTGGGAAATCTGCCTCTGCTTCACGGCTTACGAAACATTCTGTCTTTCTTCTGTACTGAATCATATCAGCGATCGTGATAAGCTTTAAGTCGTATTTCTTTGCAAATTCTACAAGATCTGGAAGCTTGCCTACGAATCCGTCTTCGTCGAGGATATCACAACAAAGACCTACTGGACGAAGACCGGCCATTACTGCTAAATCTACAGCTGCTTCTGTAAAACCAGTTCTCTTTAACACGCCTCCCTGTCTTGCTACCTTAGGGAACATATGACCTGGCATACGGAAATCTTCTGGCTTAGCATCTGCTTTTGTCGCAGCGATAACTGTTGCAGAACGATCCTGTGCGGAAATTCCAGTAGGCGCATCTGCCTTGTCAAAAGATACTGTAGATACAGATGGTTCTCCATCAGAACCCTGCCAGATTAAGGCTTCTAAGCCAAGCTGTCTTGCCACTTCTTCAGAAATTGGCATAGTGATCAAACCTTTGGCATTGGTTGCCATAAAGTTGATAACTTCTGGTGTGGCAAATTCGCCGGCTACCAGAAGGGAACCTTCATTCTCTAAATCATCGTCATCTACTGCGATAACCATTTTGCCTGCTTTAAAATCAGCAATTGCTTCTTCGATTGTGTTAAACTTAATGTCGCTCATTTATCTTAGGTCCTCCCTTAATTAGAATCCATTTTGTATGAGAAAATCCATTGTAATGCCTGTTTTCTCAGTCGTGCCTTCTTCTTCCTCAGCAGGAATACTTCCGTACTGAAGAAGCTTCTCAACATACTTGCCTACCATATCATTCTCAAGATTTACGGTATCTCCCGGCTTTTTATCAAGAAGGGTCGTATTCTGTCCCGTATGTGGAATGACAGAAACCGCAAAGCTCTTATTATCTACCTTTGCTACGGTAAGACTTACTCCATCAATAGTGATAGAGCCTTTACTTATGATATATTTTAATATTGCTGCGGATGTATCAATCGTAATCCATACAGCATTATCATCCTTTTTCATGGAAGAAATAGTTCCGGTTCCATCGACATGACCTGCCACAATATGTCCGCCAAAGCGTCCATTTGCCGCCATCGCTCTCTCTAAATTAACCTTACTTCCACTCTTCAACTCGCCAAGATTGGTTCGTCTTAATGTCTCATGCATGACATCTACAGAATAATTATTCTTTCCGATGGATGTTGCGGTGAGACAGACACCGTTAAGTGCCACACTGTCACCAAGATGCAGATCTCCTAAAACAGTGTTTGCTTTAATTGTAATGACAGCGGAATTCGCACCTTTTTTGATGCTCTGGATTTCTCCAACTTCCTCAATAATTCCTGTAAACATACAACCTGCCTTTCTATTAATTTTCTTTTGTTCTTTCATATTCTAAAAGAATATCCTGCCCAAATTCCTGCATTCCTATTCTTGTAAAATGCCATGCATCGGCAGCTTTCGCAAGTCCCTGACCTTCTACCGGAGTCTTTGCCTGTGCACCTCCAAAAATCTTAGGAGCAATGTAGCAATATACTCTCTGTACGATTCCTGCCTGCAATGCACTCTCGTTAAGCTGTCCGCCGCCTTCTAAAAGAATACCGTCAATCTTACGGCTTCCAAGTTCCTTCATGAGAACTGGCAGAGAAATTACTTCTTTTTGCTTCTCTTCTATAATATCACTATCGACTTCTCTGCTAATATTATTATCTGCTAAATTATCTGCCAAAAGTCTGTCCTTATATTTTAAAACTGAATCTGAACTGCTTCCTGAAAAGTCATTCACCGCAATTCCCGGAATCCTTAACACTTCCACACCCTTTTCTTCAAGCTGCACCGCCTTTGTCTCATCGGCATCTGGCAGGCAGGCTACGATAAGAGGCTGTTGCTTCGCTGTTCGTACAAGCTGAGAATCCATCGGAATCCGCAAATGGCTGTCTGCAATAATACGAACCGGGTCTCTTCCACCTTCGATACGACAGCTGAGCATCGGGTCATCAGCAAGAACTGTTCCGATTCCAGCCATAATTCCTTTATAATGATTGCGAAGTGTCTGGACATGTGCTCTGGACTCTTCTCCAGTTACCCACTTGGAATCTCCAGTATAGCAGGCAATCTTACCGTCCATAGTCATCGCATACTTCATTGCAACATAAGGCGTTCCTGTACTGATATAATGGAAAAACACATGATTCATGGCATCACATTCTTCCTTGAGGAAATGTGGGATAACTTCGATTCCTTTTTCACGAAGAAGCTTAAATCCCTTACCGGATACCAGCGGATTCGGATCATCAGAACCAACGACAACTCTTGCAATCTTCTCCTCAATAATTGCTTCTGTACAAGGAGGTGTCTTTCCGTAATGGCAGCAAGGCTCTAACGTTACATAAATGGTACTTCCCTCAATATTATTGCCTCTCTTCCTGGCATTCGCTATCGCATTACGTTCTGCATGAAGCTGTCCGTAACATTCGTGATAACCCTCTCCTATAATCTCTCCATCCTTCACAATAACGGCTCCGACTAATGGATTCGGGTTCACATGACCGCTTCCTTTTTTCGCCAGCTCTATGGCTCTTCTCATATACTTCTCTTCTGGCATATCTAAAACCTCCTGCAAGTAAAATCAGATCAGAAAGAAGCCAGTAAAAATTCGTCCATCTAAATATCAGACAGCTATATAAGCGATTCCTCTTTCTATAAGAAAATGCTTTTTACATTATATAAAAATACTTCCTGGAAATTATATAAGCTTATATAAAAGCACTTTCTTGGAAATAAAAAACGCCCTGAAATCTACGTTTATAAATTCCAGGGCTTTAATTTATCTTAATCGTTCATATACTTACATAGTCTCTTTCTTCTTCTTACATCCGGACTGTACCGTCGGCTCCGGAATCACACCGGATCATGCTATCGCTCGCGGGCTTACGCTTCCTCCTAAAACTTCAAAACGCTTACCGCCGGTCGGGAATTACACCCTGCCCTGAAGAATATTTTATTTCCATCGGTATTATATCGCATTATGCTATATTATTCAACTGTTTTTTATACATTTTCCACAATGAGATATGTACAAAAGTTCCAATCCAACCTTAAATAACGCTACTTTTTTGCAAATGTAATCCTTATTATAAATCTTGTTCAAAGTTTGTTACAAATCAAACTATTATGTTTTTAAACACGCTCTAGAGCGTGTTTGAAAAATGCTTTCTGTAAGATGTGCGTTACAATTTGTGGGAGATTTCGCCTGAATGAGGGCGGCGTAGCGGGCTACGTCAACTGAATGAAGGCAAAATATACCGCAAATTGGGGCGTGCAGATTGCAGGAATGATTTTTTAAACACGCTCTAGTTTCCGCCTGCCTGCTGTTCATATGTACTGATAAGCTGTATATTGTACTTCTCCACTTCATTCAGGCAAGAATCATCAAAGTCATTCGATGCTGTCTGTGGCACATACCAGTTCTGTCTCTGGAAATACTCCTGTAACTCCTGATCATTAAAAATTCTTCCGTGTCGCGCATAGATTTCATTCCTCGTAATCTTCAGTCCATAGGAATCAAGTACAGAAAGATTCTGTATAGTATACTTAACCGTTGTCGTATAAGACAAATGCTGTGCCTTCTCATATCGGTTTGAGCTCTTATCATCCCCTGGAATAAGGTAAATCCTGTCTTCTGTCTCACCATCTGCTTCTTCATCAGATGAAGCGTTTTCATTCTCATCAGCACTAAAGACTTCTTCCTTATTATCCGTCTCAGAGTCTGAAGCTGCCTCTTCGGATTCTCCCTTCGTTTCTGTTTCTGTGTTCGCTTCCTGCGTACCATCAGACTCCAGGTGATCTTCTATCTCCTGCCTTTTCTCTTTATCCTTATTATATTCTGTATCCGCAGCAGAAATCAGCCTGGCATCCTCATTCTTCTTAATCATACGAAAGCCTGCAATTACAATTCCAACTACAGAAAAAATGATGATCACTGTTAGAATCATCAAACCTATCGTTCCATATTTCTTTTCGTTACGTCCCATTATTCAGCCTCCTTTGGGCATTAGCCATGTCCTGTCTGAATCGCTTTTGTTAATATTATAAAAGAATTTCCATTTCTATACAAGCCCAAACGTCAATAGTTAAAACTAATTTAATATCTTACAAAATTTAATACAATTTTTCTGTCAGTTTATGCTTGATATTAATGAGAATCTAGTATAGAATAATGAATACAGAACATAAAGTTCAATTTTATCTAATCTAAAGGAGGATACTATAATGGCATATGTAATTTCTGACGATTGTATTAGTTGTGGAACTTGTGAAGGTGAATGCCCAGCAGGAGCAATCAGCGAAGGTGATGGAAAATACGAAATCGATGCTGATACATGCATGGATTGCGGTTCTTGTGCAGGTGCTTGCCCAGCAGGTGCTATCAGCCAGGAATAATTCGTTAATTTTACGGCGAACTATTATAAGAGGACATCGTGTTTGCGGTGTCTTCTTTTTCTGTTCGTAGAAAACAGGAAAAGGATTTTACCGCATAAAAGAACTGATTTTGTGACTTTTGCGTTGCGGCGTTCTGACTGTAGCCTCGCGGGCTCGTTTTTGAGCGAGGCTGTTTTATCAGGCAGAACAGAGCGTTTAACGCAAGGGAACAAAACAGTTCTTTTATGCGGTAAAATCCCTTTCCTGTTTTCGTCTGTTTGTCAAATACCCTTCCGTTTATTCTTTCGGAAGAACCGACTCTTTTTCTTGAAGATTCCATCTTTGGAAACTGCGATTTCCTGTCTTGCTTTTTGGGTGCTTCGTATGGCTTCATCGAGTTTTTTGTAGCGTTCTTCTTCCCGCTGTTCCTGTTCTACCATTAGCTCGTCCACTTCGCGGAGCATTTTATTGCAAAGATGGTTTCCCATAGCATCTCCGAGGTTTTCTGCCTGTTCACGGAGGGCTTTGCCTACGATTCGTCCCATGATTTCTTCAAATTGCTGCATTTTTTCTTCGTGCTCAGCGAGGGCGGATTTTTCATTTTGGTGGATGGTTACGACTTTGCAGTTTCGGTCTTCTTTTACAGTTCCATTGCTGTTGGTACTGTTGTGATTTCTGTCAGAATTTCTATTGTTTGTCCTGCCTTTTTTGTTGTTGCCTGAACTATTTTCAAAAGTATCTCTGTCATTTTCTTCGGAAAAATATACTTTGGAATTTCTTTGTTGTTCATTTTCTTTTCCATTCTGTCTCTCTTTTCCCCGCTGCATTTCCCGTTCTGTTTGAGAATCCCTTTGCTGCTCTGCTTCTTTTTGTGCTTCTTCTAATTCCTGATTTTCAAGTTCTTCCTGTGTTGTCAGTAGTTTATGTATATCAATCAGCTTTTTTTGTTCTAAATCTGGCAGTACTTCTTTTACTGCTTTTAGCTGAAATCCTTTATTCTTTAATTCTTTAATACAGTGTAATAGCTGTATTTCCTCTTCGCGGTAATAGCGGTGTCCCAATTCATTTCTTGGTATGTTGAGTTCGAGTTCTTCTTCCCAGTAACGAAGAACATGGTTTTCCACCGATAGAAGCCTGGCCGCTTCCGAGATGGTATATTTGTTTTCTTTCATAATATAATCCGCTCCTGTTCCACAAATATTTTACCGGAATCTCATTGTAAATCACATGATGAATTTACGTGCAAAATACACTCAAACACAGTATTATGTAACAATTCAGAAACATACAAATTCTCAATTGATATACGATTGAGCCTAAATAGTTACAGCATTATGTGAATGCGTCCGGATGGTTACAGTATTATTATAACAACTTTAAGAAAACAGTCTCAACGCTATTCGTATTCTAAATTCTTCTCAATTCTTTCAAATAAAGATAAATAACGACAAAATTATTCGGATTTTATTTATGAAAATAGATGCTGGCAAAATTATTTGTATTTCATTTGAGCAAAAGCATATATCGGTAAAACAAAAAAGAAAAGAGCGAGCCACTCTACATAACCCGCTCTTTGTTTGCAAATTTCGTGTATTGTCCGAGCCATACCAGCTCGACGCTTCCGGTCGCACCATTTCTTTGTTTGGCTACAATAACTTCCGCCAGATTCTTTTTCTCTGAATCCGGATTATAATATTCATCTCTGTACAGGAACATAACAACGTCGGCATCCTGCTCGATTGCTCCTGATTCTCGAAGGTCAGAAAGCATTGGTTTGTGGTCCTGTCTTGCCTCAACCGCTCGGGAGAGCTGGGAGAGTGCAATGATCGGAACATCTAATTCTCTCGCTAAAACTTTAAGTGCTCGGGAAATTTCTGAAATTTCCTGCTGTCTTGATTCGTTTCGTCTTGATTCACTTCCACTCATAAGCTGAAGGTAATCGATTACAACAAGCTCAATTCCATAAGTTTGTTTGTACTTTCGGCATTTAGAACGAATCTCTGCCAAAGTCGTTGCTGTATCATCAATTATAAGCTTGGAGTTACCAATGAGGGCCGCTCCTTCTAAGAGCTTCTCCCAGTCGGAATCTCTTAAATCACCAGTACGCATCTGCTGGGAATCTACCATAGATTCTGATGCCATAAGTCTTGTTACGAGCTGTTCCTTTGACATCTCGAGACTGAACATCGCTACGGCATGATTATCTTTAAATGCTGCATACTGTGCAATGTTAAGGACGAATGCTGTCTTTCCCATCGCTGGTCTGGCCGCTACTAATATAAGTTCTGCCGGATGCAGTCCGGTAAGCTTGTAATCAAGTTCGGTAAAGCCGGTAGCAACTCCTGTGACTCTTCCCTTGGTCTTTGATGCTTCTTCTATGGCACTTAAAGAATTTAAAACAATCTGCTGAATCGGAACAAAGTCGGACATACGGTTTCTGTTTTGAAGAAGCCCGAAAATGTCTTTCTCTGTCTTTTCAAGAATTGTCTCTGTGTCTTCCTTGCCAAGATAACATTCATTTCCAATGTTCTCCGTCACTTTGATCAAAGCGCGGAGTGTTGCCTTATCGTGAACAATCTTTGCATACTGTCCGATATTGGCCGCCGTTGGTACAACTTCTACTAAATCACGGAAAAAGTCAAGACTCATTAGTTCTTCTGGAACTTCTTTTTCTTTTAATTTGTTTTGAAGAGTAATCAGGTCAACTGCTTTACCCTCCCGGTAAAGTTCTACCATAGCCTCAAATACGATTCCGTACTGGCGCTGGTAAAAGTCCTCTTTAGTGAGGATGTCTTCTGCCTCAACGATTGCGTCTCTGTCCATCAGCATAGAGCCTAAAACTGAACGTTCCGCCTCCTCACTGTGAGGCTGTATTCTTTTTACAAAATTCTCGTCTACTGTCGGCATTGATGATCCTTTCTAGAGCGTGAGAGGATGACAGCGAGAATTGAGATTATAATCTCAATTCTCGCCTGTCTTCTACTTTAATATTACTTTTCAGTTACTTTTACTTTTAAGTCAGCAGTTACCTTAGGATGTAACTTAATCTTTACATTGTGTACGCCAAGGCTCTTGATTGGTTCGTCTACGGAGATTTTCTTTTTGTCGAGCTCGTATCCGAGCTGTTCTTTGGCTGCGGCTGCGATTTCTTTTGTGGAGATTGCTCCAAATGTACGTCCGCCTTCACCGACTTTCATTTTGAGTTCTACACTCTTGTTTTTGAGTTCTTCTGCAAGAACTTTGGCTGCGGCTAACTGTTCTGCTGCCACTTTATCTTCGTGTGCTTTCTGAAGCTTTAAGTCATTGATGTTTTTACTTGTAGCTTCTATACCAAGCTTCTTTGGAAGGATAAAGTTTCTTGCGTATCCTGCGTTCACTTCTACTAACTGACCTTTTTTTCCGAGAGACTTTACGTCTTCTAATAAAATAACTTTCATTTTAAATCCTCCTATATCAAGTCTGTTTTTAACTCTTTTTTATAGGTCATACAAAACTTCTTTCATATAACTCTATCTTTTTAAATCACTATTTTTACTCTATCTTTATCATACTAATATCTGATATTCTCTTCAGAGTGTGTTCCTGCAAATATATTTTTAAAAATCTATACTCCAGCATCCTCTGATTCTAAATAATCATATCAAGTAGGCAGCAGACGCAATTCATCTCTCACCTTAGAGGTCGGAGTCTTCTTGCTGTAAGGAGATAAATACCGTCTATATATCCCCATCTTCATGCATTTTCCGCAATGTATGTTTTAACATCTCTGCCGCATCAGAAAGGGATACGTCTTTTAGCTGTGCTGCTGCCATCGTCAGATGTCCGCCACCGCCAAACTTCTCCATAATTACCTGTACATTAAGTTCATCAATAGAGCGCGCGCTGACATATATACAATCCTGCAAAGCAGTCAGCACAAAGCTTCCTCTGATTCCCTGTATATTCAGCAATGCATTTGCCGCTTTGGCTCCGACAACAGTCGCTCCGGAGACATTTTCCCCATCAAAGGTTGAAATAGCAAATTCATCCATGTAAATTTCTGCTTTATTAATAATCGCTGTTCGTATACGGCAATGTTCCATATCTTCACGGAACATCTTTCTTACACGAGTTACATCTGCTCCTGCTCTCCGCAGGTAGGCTGCCGCCTCAAATGTTCTGACACCCGCTTTGATAACAAAGTTATCTGTATCCACCAAAATACCTGAATACATGGCATCAGCCTCAATATTCTTAAGCTTTGGTTTATCTACAATATACTGTAAAATCTCCGCTACCATCTCACAAGTCGATGATGCATACGGCTCTACATAAGAAACAACCGCATTCTTAATCGTCTCATTACTCTGCCTGTGATGGTCAAGAACAACAATTGTTGAGATGGACTTCAATAATTCCGGACATTCTGTCATTGCCGGGACATTCACATCCACAACAATAAGCATTGCCGACTTATCTTTAAGAAGCATTGCCTCCTCATTCGTTACAAAAATATCTTCCTCTTCATCTGCCCGCTCACGGTAAATGCCATCTACGATTGGCTCAATTGCCGGACAGTCTTTGTCCATAACAATATATGTGCTTTTGTTTAGTGCCTTCGACAGGCGGTATATACCAAGCGCTGCGCCTACACAGTCTGCATCTGGATTCTTATGTCCCATAACAAAAATCTTATCATGTGTCAGCATAATCTCCCGAAGTGCATGTGCCTTCACTCTGGCTTTTACTCTTGTACTCTTTTCGACTTTCTGGGTCTTACCTCCATAATAGGAAATGGCATCTCCATCTCTTACTACAGCCTGATCACCACCGCGGCCAAGAGCGAGATCCATCGCTACCCGTGCACTCTCATAATTCTCCGTGTAGCTTCCGCCATTCACACCAACACCAATACTCAGTGTCATAGATAGCTCGTTACCGATATTGATAAGCCGGACTTCATCAAGAATCGAAAACTTAGATTCCATCAGCTGTTCCAGTTTTTCTTCTTCAAATACAAAAAGAAACTTGTCCTTCTCAAATCCCTTAATGATCGCATCGAGTCCCTGCATATACTTCATGATCTTTCGCTCTACTAAAGCAAGAAGAAGGGACTGTCTTACTTCCTCCATGTTTTCAAGAACTTCTTCGTAGTTATCAATATAAATCAATCCAGCAACCAGACTCTTCTTCCTGGACTCTTCTTTGTAACCAATAAGCTGCGTCTCATCAAAAAAGTAAAATACCTGAAGAATATCTCCCTGTGTCTCTTTATCTTCCTGTATCTCTCCCTCTGTCTGTTCCAAATTCTTAAATACCATATTTCGACATTCCACATGATACTTGTGCTCCTCATGTGTGATACAGTACTCCTTCATCTGTCCATTCTGAGGGAAAACCTTCTTATAAAGTCCTGGAAAAATCTGTGTGATACTTTTCTTTGTGATCTTCTGTCCTACAATCTCTGAAAACTGTTCATTATGCCAGATAATCGTACCATCCTGGTCCGTCATTACATACGGTACTGGCAGTTCTTTAAGAATCTGCTTCTGAATCTGACTCTGCTCAAAACCAGCCGCCAGAAATTCCTTGCTAATCATCTTCTCCGTATATTCATAACATAAAACAGCCGCAATGAGATAAATAACATCTCCTACCAAGATTGTATATCCAAGACCGGGATTCACTTCTATCACACCTAAGGCCGCTACTAATATAAAGACTACCACGATAATAGGCAGCCATAAATTCAGAGCGACCCTTCTTGATATATTCTTTTCTCGTTTCATTTCTTTCTCCCAATTAGGAAATATACATTGTCTATTTCTCTGAGTTTAAATTATTACAGATATAGTAGAAATTATTATAACACTGTTTCCCCTAATTTAAAAGGAAAATAATTTGAAAGCAAAAATCCGGCAGGCCAGCGGGCAACTGGTCTACCGGATGAAAACTATGGCAATAGTTATCAACAATATTAATTATTTATTCTCATTTCTTGCCTGAAGAGCCATCTTAGCCTGTAAGTTTCTCTGGAACTGGTCAATTAATACAGCCAGAATGATTACAAGACCTTTGATTACCTTCTGCCAGAACTCGGATACACCACACATTGTCATACCATCATTGATGATACCGATTACGAATGCACCGATTACTGTACCACCGATTGTACCAACACCACCTGCCATAGATGTACCACCGAGTACAACGGCTGCAATGGCGTTCATTTCCCAAGTATCACCTGTGTTTGGATGAGAAGCTGCAATCTGTGCCATTGTTACAAGACCGATCAATGCGGAACATGCACCGGAGATTGCGTATACAAGAATAATGTTTTTCTCTACTTTGATACCGGAAAGACGAGCTGCCTTTTCGTTACCACCAATAGCAAGGATATGCCATCCAAAAGGAGTTTTCTTAAGTACAAATGCTGCGATTACTGCGAGGATAAGGAAGAGGATCGCTGCGATTGGAATACCAGGAAATCCGCCAACTGCGAATACACGGCTATCAAACTGCATGATACCTACGTTTCCGAGTGCTTCCTGACCTTTGATACTTGAGAATGTATTTCCGCCGGAACGGATATTTGCAAGACCACGGCCGATGTACATTGTACCTAATGTTACGATAAAAGGTGCTAATTTACATTTTGCGATTAATGCACCGTTAACAATACCGATGATAATACCGATAATGATACAGATTACTGTGATAGCTGGAACGCTGAAGTAAAGTGTAACTCCGGCAAATTTTAAAGTAAGACCTTCCTGGATAAGACCACCGGCGATCATTCCGACTAAACCTACTACGGAACCAACGGAAAGGTCGATACCGCCGGTAATGATAACGTAGGTCATACCAATACCAAGAATACCATACTGTGCAACATGCTTACATACTAAAAGTAATGAGTTAACTGTGCAGAAAGAATCGGCTTTAATAGAGAAGAATATAAATAAAATTATGAGTACGAATAATGTTCTTCCCTTTAAAAGTGTCATCATAAGATTCGAATTATCTTTTTTCTTATTCATTTTGATTTCTCCTTTTCCTTGTTATGTACTTCGGAAGACTTTTCCGGCTTCTGTTAAGCTGGCATAGAAAAATTCCAAAATACATTATTAGTTTTAGTGATGACCTTTGTAGGATGCTAATACCAGATTATCCTCTGTGATCTCGTCATCTGTAAATTCTGCGGTCTTAATACCGTTTGATAAAACGACAACTCGGTTGGCGATTGCCAGCATCTCCTTAAGCTCTGAACTTACACAGATAATGGAAAGTCCACGGTCTGCATACTGGTTGATAATATCAAATACCTCTGTCTTGGCACCGATATCAATACCACGGCTCGGCTCATCCATAAGAAGAATCTTAGGATCTGTCAACACACCTTTACCGATTACACATTTCTGCTGGTTACCACCGGAAAGGGATAAAATCGGAAGATGTTTATCTGCTACTTTAATATGAATATCTTTAATCTGTGCATCTACATATTCGTCTTCCTTTTGTTTGGATAAAACGAACTTATTACAGCAGGTCTTTAAGCTGGAAAGGGAAATATTCTTTTCGATATCCAGTGTCTGTACAAGACCTTCTGCCTGGCGGTCTTCAGGAACTAAGGCAAAACCATTCTTGATCTGCTCTGCAATGTTCTTAATCTTAATTTTCTTGCCGTCAACATAAACCTCTCCAGTGTGTTCTGGATGAAGTCCCATCAGACATTCAAATACTTCTGTACGTCCGGCTCCCATTAAGCCGTAAATTCCGAGAATCTCTCCTCGTTTTAACTTAAAGCTTACATGATCAAGCAGCCATCCGCCACCTTTCTTTGGAAGACAGAGGTCTTTAACTTCAAGAACAGTATCCTGTTTCTCCCAGTCAATATCTCTTTCTTTCTTAGGGTAGGATTTGTTACTACCTGTCATCTTCTGTACGATCCAAGGAACGTCAATATCTTTAACTGCTGCATCATCTACATATTTACCATCTCGAAGAATAGTAACATGGTCACCAATCTCCATAATCTCTTCAAGACGATGGGAAATATATACGATGGAAATGCCCTGGGCATTTAACTCACGCATGATCTTGAAAAGTACCTGTACCTCTGACTGACTTAAGGAAGATGTAGGCTCATCCATGATGAGAATCTTTAAGTCATCCTGAATTAAGTTACGGGCAATCTCGATCATCTGCTGCTGACCTACACGAAGGTCTCCGACTTTCGCCTCCGGATCAATCGGATACTCCAGTCTTTCAAGAACCTCTTTGGTCTTCTGTTTATGTATTTCATTATTTACAACGACACCTTTTTTCTGTTCGTTGTTCATAAAAATGTTCTGGTATACGTTTAAGTTGGGAAAAAGGGAAAGTTCCTGATGAATGATACCTACTCCCTTTGCTCTCGCCTCTGTTGTATTTTTGAAGCTTACTTCTTCGCCGTCAAGATACATCTTTCCTGAAGAAGGCTGCTCGATTCCGGCAATCTGCTTCATTAATGTGGACTTGCCTGCACCGTTCTCTCCGATTAATACGTTAACTTTTCCACGGTAAATGTTAAAGTCAACATCGTCAAGAGCCTTTGTACCAGGATAAACCTTTTCCATGTGCCGGCATTTCATTACGATATCTTTATCTTTATTCTCAGCCATCCAATTCATCCTCCTCTAACTGATTCTTACTGTGTTCTGTCTGTTATTTTACTTCAAGAACAACCGGAGTAATTACGATTGCATCATTGGAATCAGCAGTGAAACATCCAACAAGGTTTACTGTTGCTCCTTCTGCAAGGTCATCGTATACAGGTTTTACAACTGCTTCTTCAACTTTTTCAAGCATACTTGTATTTACCTGACCCCATTCTGTCTGGTTTGTAAAATCAGAGAAGTTAATGAAACTCATATCATCACGAATAGATGAATTCTTATATTTACCAATCTGACAGGTAACTACTGTCTTTCCTGTGTAGCCAGGAACTTCTAATGTTACTGTTCCGTAGAAAGAATCTTTATCTACTTTTGTAATCTTTGCACCTTCTAATTTTACTGCATAGTTATAATAAGAAGCTGCTTTTGTCTTTAAGCCATCAAATTCTTCGCCCATTTCTGTGAGCTTGCCATCATACTTTGCTAAAATGTCAGATACATCTACTGCTTTTTTCTCACATTCTGGAATTACTTCTGAATCCCAGATTGCTTCTACACTGTCACCAGGATTGAACTCTTTCTGCCCTGTAAGATCTCCCTCATGACCAATCTTTACTACCTTCACACAGCCTGTTAATAAAACGGCTGCCATTACTACTGTTAAAACAGTACTTATCAAACGTTTTGCCATGGTTTTCTTCCTTTCTCTATTCCCTGCTGTCCCTACATGTGAGAAGGGTGCCGAATAACTTATTGGCACCCCTCCACACACTGAAGAGAGCCTAACCCCCTTCAGACCTAACAGATTCAATTAAATTTATACTACGAACTTCTCTTATTCTGCGAAAACAAAGTTATCTAACTTGTCAGCGTTATCCTTTGTAATTACAACACAGTCAACTAACTGCTTCTCTTCAAGACCTGTAGTTCCGTTTGTCAGGTAATCGTTAGCCTGAGTAACTGCATTTCTTGTGATCTTATCAATCTGCTGAAGAGCTGTTGCAAGTGCTTTACCATCTTTGATGTTATCTCTCATATCGTTAGATCCGTCAACACCGATGATATATACGTCATGGTCAAGGTTTGCTGCTGCAACTGCTGCTGCTGCACCACAAGCCATAGTATCATTACCACAAACGATCGCTGTAATGTCTGGATACTGCTGTAAGATTGTTTCAGCTTTGGACTGGCCTTCTGTCTGATCCCAGTTAGCGGACTGCTGAGCAACCATCTTCATGTCTGTCTGGTCAAGAACTCTGTGGAAAGCGTTAGAACGAACCTGGCAGTTTGTATCGGACTCAAGTCCTAATAATTCTGCGTAGTCACCTTTTCCGCCTGTAGCTTCTACTAATGCTTCTGCTGCTGCCTGAGCACCCTGGTCATTGTTAGCTACGATCTGAGATACGCAAAGACCTTCTTTGTTGATCTCACGGTCAACCATGAATGTAGGGATTCCAGCATCATAAGCTTTCTGAACTGCTTCGATAGAAGCATCTGCTCCGGCGTTATCACAAACGATTGCGGATGCGCCTTCGGAAATAGCTGTATCGAATAATTCGGACTGTTTTGTAGCATCATCATCATGAGATACACATTTAACTTTGTATCCTAACTTCTCGCCTTCTTCTTTACATGCTGTCTGAACAGTACCGAAGTAAGGATTAGAAGTAGATGGTGTGATACAGTAGATCAGCTTGTTAGCTGCGTTAGTGTTAAGAACTTTTGCAGGAGCTGCTGCTTCTGTTGTAGCCTCTGCTGCTGCCTTATCTGATCCACTATCTTTTGTACTACTATTGCTGCTTCCACATCCAGCCATTGTAGCTACCATTGCTGCTGCAACGAAGCCAGCTAAAACTTTCTTAAACATTCTCATTTTTCATTTCCTCCTCATTTTGAAAAATATATGCTAGATAACACAGAAGCTGTTAGCCCTTCTGCGCAAATCTCAAGGATGTTTTGCGATAATACAAGTGTACTCCAATTTCTTTGTGAAATCAATACTATTTTATTAAAAAGTCTTGTATTTTTTTGTTTACTTTGCTATGAATTTAACATAGTATTGGGAATTCCCCTATACTATTTTGTTAATACGAGTCCAACACTCTCTTTCCAGCCTGTATATTTTGTGCATCTTGTCTCCGCATCCATCTCAGGGGTAAATCTGGTGCGGTTAAGACTTTCAAATAATGCAGTCTGTTCGTAAATTCCCATAGCGATTCCAGCGGCATATGCCGGGCCCATAGCAGATAATTCCTCTGCATCTGGTACCTGTACCGGAATATCTAAAATATCACTCTGGAACTGCATAAGATAACCATTCTTAGTTGGGCCGCCATCTACGCGAAGCTCATCAACCTTGATGCCAGAATCTTCTGCCATTGCATTAACTACATCGCTGATCTGATAAACGATACAGTCAAGTGCTGCTCTTACCAGCTCTGCCTTACCTGTTGTGCGGGTGATTCCGCTGACAACAGCTTTCGCTTTACTGTCCCAGTAAGGGGCGCCGAGACCTGTAAATGCTGGTACAAGATAGGTAGTATCTCCCGGATTGGCACTCTTAGCCAGTTCTTCTGTTTCCTTTGCGGAGGCAATCAGTCCGAGGTCTTTTTGCAGCCATGTGATAACTGCTCCGGTGTAATTAATATTTCCTTCAAGAACATAATTCACTTTACCGGAAAGAGACCATGCAAGGGAAGTAACAACTCCCTTGTCACTGAAAATAGGCTTCTCACCAACGTTCATCATAATAGAAGAACCTGTTCCATAAGTTGCTTTAATCATTCCTGGATTCACACATCCCTGTCCATATAAGGCTCCGTGGGAATCTCCCATCACACCATGAATCGGAATGGCTTCCTCAAGATATCCATCAAAATCTGTATAGCCATATAAGGCATTGGAATCACAGATTTCTGCTAACATTTCTTTTTTAATTCCAAATAAGGAAATTAATTCTTCATCCCAGTCAAGGGCAGACACATTAAACATCTGTGTCCGGGAGGCGTTTGAATAGTCTGTTTTAAACGCATGGTCTTTTGTAAGCTGGTATACGAGGTAACTGTCCATCGTTCCTACTGCAAGTTCTCCCTTATCTGCTGCCTCTTTTGCTTCTGGTACGTTCTGAAGTACCCATGCGATCTTTGCTGCAGAATAATATGGAGACAGCGGAATTCCGGAATGTTCCTGTACCATCTGTGCGTAACCGTCCTCTGCAATCTTGTTACAGATTGCTTCACCACGGGCACACTGCCATACAATTGCGTTGTAAACCGGTCTGCCAGTATTTTTGTTCCAGCATACTGCGGTCTCACGCTGATTACTGATACCCAGGGTAAGAATCTCTTCTTTATCAATGCCCGCCTTCTCCACAACATTCTTTACGACCTGGATAACATTTTTCATAATCTGATCCGGGTTATGTTCTACCCAGCCCTTTTCGTTGATAATCTGATCATGTGCAAGGTCGGTTCGGGCAATAATCTTACCTGAACCGTCAAAAATGATACCTTTTGTTCCCTGCGTACTCTGATCAATACCCAATACGTATTTCTTCATAATTATGCTAAAGCCTCTTTTGCTTTTGCTGCAATGCCTTCGCCGTTCATTCCGTAGTAATCAAATACTGCTTTGGAATTACCAGTGATTACTGGTGCATCTGGCAGTGCTACGTTAACTACTTTCTTAGGGCAGTTTGCGCCAACAACCTGTGCTACCATGGAGCCAAGTCCGCCAAATGGAGCATGTTCTTCTGCTGTTACAACTGCTTTGGCGTTTGTAGCTGCCTTGATGATTGCTTCTGTATCTAAAGGTTTTACGCAGTACATATCAAGAACTGTTGCGCTGATTCCCTCTTTCTCAAGGATTTCCGCTGCTTCTACGCAAGGTCTTACCATCTCGCCGCAGCCAATTAATACAACGTCTGTACCTTCTTTAATCACAGTAGCTTTGTCCATCTCAAATGGGCAGTTGTCTTCAGAGTAAATATCTTCTACCGGGTTACGTCCTGTACGGATGTAAGCTGGTTTTTCATCTTTTAATAACGCTTCGATGAGGTGTTTTGTCTGAAATCTGTCACTTGGCAGATACACTCTCATGTTAGGAATTGCGCTCATTGCTGCAATGTCCTGTGCGGAATGATGGCTCATTCCAAGTTCACCGTAGCTGATACCACCACTGATACCAACTAACTTAACGTTTGTGTTAGAGTAAGCAACGTCAACTTTTGCCTGCTCGTAACTTCTTGTAGAAATGAAACTTGCCGGAGAGAAGCAGAAAGGCTTCTTGCCGCATTTTGCCATACCAGCAGAAATACTTACTAAGTTCTGCTCTGCAATACCGATTTCTACACTATTTTCAGGATAAGCATTGAAAAATGGTGTCATGGATGCTGAACCACGAGAGTCACTACATAAAGCAACAATGCTCTTATCCTCTTTTACCTGTTCCATTAATGTCTCACAGATTACCTGACGGTTTGCAATCTTATTCATTTGCTGCGTCCCTCCTCTTTAAAAGTTCAGCGGAAATTGTCTCGTACATTTCCTGTGTAGGTACTTTGTGGTGCCAGTCAGCTTTGTTTTCCATGATCTCGCCACCGCCGTAACCTTTAATTGTATCTGCGATAATTACCGTTGGTTTTCCTTTGCAGGTCTTTGCTTCTTCAAATGCTTCATTTAAAGATTCGATGTTGTTACCCTGTGCATGAATGGAATTCCATCCAAATGCGCGGAAACGTGCATCTAAGTCATCATCAGCCATAACATCTTCTGTGTTACCGGAAATCTGAAGACGGTTTCTGTCAACTACTGCACAAAGGTTGTCTAATTTGTAATGTCCGGCTGCCATAGCACCTTCCCATACAGAACCTTCTGCCAGCTCGCCGTCACCCATAACTGTGTAAACACGGCCTGTCTTTCCATCCATCTTATTTGCAAGTGCCATACCAACACAAACTGGAAGTCCATGTCCAAGAGAACCGGAGTTCATCTCGATTCCTGGAAGTTTGTTATTTGGATGTCCGATGTATGGAGAACCAAATTTGGAGAAGTTCTTAATTACATCTTCGATATCTAGGAAGCCTTTTGCTGCAAGAACAGCATAGTATGCTTCTACAGAATGTCCTTTACTCATAACGAATAAATCCCTGTCAGGATCGTCAAGATTATCAGGACTAATATTCATCTGTTTAAAGTACAGAGTAATGAGGATATCCATTACACTGAAGTCTCCACCGATATGACCGGCTCTTCCTTCCATGATCATATCAAGGACATTTTGTCTGCATTCAAAGGATAATGCTTCTAAATTCACTTTTATGCCTCCTATATAAATGTAAATAAATGCGATAACTATTCAGAGTTCATCTTTTATGCTCTTTTGCAAATAAGTTTGCTTCGCTATATATTTTTTATATATTTTTCATGTAAACATCATTCAAAAATTATCCGAATCTGAATAGTTATCAAATTACAATTGTTAACTTAAACTACTAATTATTTTTCTACCTTTTCACCACGGATGATAGCTTTTACTTTTTCCTCGATCGGATCATATAAGTCTGGTGTAACACCGATGTACTTACATGCTTCGTATAATACAGGTACAACATCCTGATGAACACCTACGCAGTGGTGGATGTAAGGTCCCTGAACGAGTTTATCTTCTAAGCGGTCAAGGTTCTCAACTTCAACCCACATATAGGTACCTTTTGTATAAGGACCATCTACTGTCTTAGCGTTTCCAAGAAGTAAGGAGTATTCTCCGTTATCTCCGTCAAAACGTACTAAGGAAATGTGTTCTCCGTCTTTTGCCTGTGCCATTAAGGAACCAGAACAATCGAATGCAACTGGTGTGTCGATCGTTGGTTTTTCTTTGGCGATGGAGATTGGCCATGGACCACAGTGCTGTAAAAGCTCTGCGTTGTCATTATATGGATGACGAACTGTCCAGTCAGCGAAGAAAGATCTTGTCTCTCCCATTGCTGCAGCCTCTACTAATACAGAAGTGATTGTTCCGTGGATATCTGTCTCACATGCGATTGGGAATCCCTCATCATTGCAAAGTGCATTTGCTGCGCATGGCATGATTCCGATTTCATCCTGAAGTGCGTTCCAGCACTGAATCGCTCCACAGTTACATCCGTATTTCTTTCCTAATCTTGTCATAGCAATCTTTAATGCTGCTACGTTATCAAGCTGTTCTGGTGTAACTTTGATGCACATTTTCTCACGGCAGTAATCTGTTACTTCTTTAATCTCTTCTGGAGAATTCTCCTTTACATCTTTCATTACCTGCGTTAATTCTGGCATTGGGATTGGGGAAAGCTGAATTCCAAACTTCTCAAGTAATTCGCCTTCGTTGCACATTGTTGACCAGAAATCAAATGGTCTTGTGGAAATCTGAAGAACTCTTGTGTTACGGAACGCTTTTACTACGTTACAAACTCTTAAGAAACGGTCAATTCCTTCTGCGAAGCACTCATCTTCGAGGTTGCAGTTCTTTAAATATGTAAATGGAATTCCGAATCTTCTTAAAACTTTACCTGTTGCAAATAATCCACACTGGCTGTCACGAAGACGCATACCGTTCTCATCTGGACATTCGTCTCTTGGTCCCCATAATAAAACAGGAACATTTAACTTCTTAGCCAAGCGGCATACTTCGTATTCTGTACCGAAGTTACAATGAGGAACGAATAAACCATCTACTTTTGCATCTCTAAACTTTTCGTAGATTTTTTCCATTCCAGCGTCATCATAGAGAAGACCTTCATCATTTACATCGTCAATATCTACGAAATCTACATTTAACTCTTTTAATCTCTTTGCTGTTAATCCTCGATATACTACAGCTGCTGGTGCTGAAAAAATTGCTCTTCTTGTTGGTGCAAAACCAAGTACTACCTTATCCATCCTCTAATTTCCTCCTTCTTTTGAGGCGGAGTTTAAATCAATTACGCTGTCGCGCTCTACAAACTCCGTACATACCTGTGTCTTTGTATTTATTTTACCGCCGTCCTTCATGACTTCTATCAATCGTCTGACTGCAATCTGGCCCATCTCGTATTTAAATACTTTGATCGTCGTCAGTCGCGGTGAAGAAATCTCGCAGAACGGAAGATCATCAAATGAAGCGACCGAAATATCTTCCGGTACTCTGTATCCTGCTTCCTGAAAAGCCTTGATACATCCAAGAGCTATCATGTCATCATCTGCAAAAAATGCGGTCGGCATCTTCGCTCCCTTTGCCAGATATTCCTTCATATCTTTGTAAGCCCCATCCATCGTGGTACTCACTGTGAAAATATACTGGCTGTTTAACTCAATGTTATTCTTGGAAAGTGCTCTGCTGTATCCCGCACACCGGGAAGTAAATGCCTTGATTCGAAATCTTCCTCTGAGATATCCTATTTCTCTGTGTCCCTTATTAATAAGGTACTGAACCGCCGTCACCGCAGAATCTGCATTATTAATAAGTACGGCATTCACAGAGTAATTCGAACTCCAGCAATCCAACAGCACCATCGGACAATTTCCACTCATATATAGAGGAAAGTCCTCATCCATCATCTCTGTTCCAAGCAAAAGTATCGCAGAAGAGGTATCATTCAGAATCAGCTTTACCTGTTCCTCATAATCTGGATCGTTACGGTCTACATTACATATAACCATCTCATATCCAGAAGCCCGGCACTCATTCTCTACACCCTTCAATAAAATAGGAAAGAACGGGGAATCATCAATAATCAACCCATTTCTCTTGTAGATAACCAGTTTTATTTTTGTAATTTTATTCTCTGAGATATATCCAATCTCCTTCGCTACCTGAAAGATTCTTTCTGCGGTCTTCTGATTCACACCTTTTTTGTGATTCAGCGCATTCGAAATGGTCGCCGGAGAAAAGCCTGTGATCTCACTAATCTGTTTTATACTGGCTTTCATGTCTCACTCCTCCTTGCTGTGTTCATTATAAAATTTTTATATAACTTTTTCAATAACTTTTTGTTAAAAAGAAGTAGGAAAAATCAAATATGTGAAATATAACTATATGCAGGATGCATATTTTATGCAACTTTACAATGATTTTTGCATCTTTTTTCCAATTTCATTCTTTTTAAACATTTTGGTATCTAAATATTTATATAAATATTTTATACGAATATTTAGATGCTGTTTTTCTGAAAATTTTAGGGTTTTATTTAACTGAAGGAATTGGCAGGTTTGGCAAATAAACAGACGAACCAACAAACCCTTATAAGCAGAAGACTTCTACCCTCTCCCTCAAATCCCCAGCACAAATGGCAATTTGCACCTTCCCAGCCAAAGTCAGCCTCCAAAGAGAGGATAGCCCCTATATTTGTGGCCTCGGAGCAAGGTTTGAATGTAAGCGCGTGAAGCGAACATTCAAACCGCCGCGACTAAAGTCACAAATATAGGGGTTATCCTCTCTTCGGAGGCGTCTCTTTTCCTTTGACAAATTCCATTCATCAATCATTGCGATTTTTGTCAAAATTCAGTATAATATTTATCAGTACTACTTAGTTTAAGGGAGGTTCGTATGAACGATAAATTTTCACTTTTAAAAAGAATGCGCCGTCTTTCCGGTATCTTAGTTCACCCAACTTCTTTACCAGGAAAGTTTGGTATTGGAGACTTAGGCCCAGAAGCATACCGTTTCGTAGATTTCTTACAGGAATCCGGCCAACATTTATGGCAGACACTTCCGCTTGGACCTACTGGCGGACATAACAGTCCTTACCAGTGCTTTTCCTCTTTTGCAGGACAGCCATTATTAATCAGCCCTGAACTTCTGAAAGATGAAGGACTTCTCACAGACGCTGATTTAAGTAATGTTCCTCACTTTTCAGACGAGGAAGTAGATTTCGCTGCTGTAGGAGAATATAAAGAAGAACTCTTTAAGAAAGCATTTGCCCGCTTTAAAGAACTTCCAGAGGATAATCCGTTAAAATCTGAGCTTGCACTGTTTTGTAAGAGCGCACACTGGCTTGATGATTATGCAATGTTTATGGCAATCAAGAAGTCCAAAGGCGGCGCTCACTGGTTAGAGTGGGAGAAGAAATACCGCAAACCTACAAAGTCTCAGAAAGCTGTTATTGAGCGTGAGTTTGAAGATGAGATTCTTTATGAGAAGTTTCTTCAGTGGACATTTTGCCGTCAGTGGAGCCAGTTAAAGGCCTACGCTAACGAGCGAGATATTCTTTTAATCGGAGATATTCCTATCTTTGTTTCCGGCGATAGTGCTGATGTATGGGCTGAGCCAAGACTGTTCCAGGTAGATTCCGATGGATTCCCTACTGTTGTAGCCGGAGTACCACCAGACTATTTCAGCGCAACAGGTCAGTTATGGGGCAATCCTCTCTATGACTGGAAATACCACAAAAAGACTAATTACGAATGGTGGATGGAACGTTTCAAAACACAGTTCTTATTAAGCGACATCGTCCGCATTGATCATTTCCGTGGTTTAGAAAGTTACTGGGAGATTCCTGCCGACTCTGAAACTGCTTTAAATGGTAAATGGGTTGACGGACCAAAGGATGAATTCTTTGAAGTATTAATTAAGACTTTTGGAGAAGAACCTCCAATTATCGCAGAAGATCTTGGTATCATTACCGATGATGTACGCGCATTACGCGACAAGTTTGGATTACCAGGCATGAAGATTCTTCAGTTTGCATTTGAGGACGAAGACAGCAATTATCTTCCTTATAATCAGCCATATAACTGCGTATGCTATACAGGAACTCACGACAACGACACAACTACAGGCTGGTATGCAACCGCATCTGAGAAAGCCCGCGATAAAGTACGCCGCTACATGAATACAGACGCTTCGCAGGTTAGCTGGGACTTCATCCGCACCTGTTTCGGTTCTCCTGCACGTTTTGCGATCATTCCTGTTCAGGATTTATTCTGCCAGGGAAGTGACTGTCGCATGAACACACCAGGAAAAGCAGACGGCAACTGGGCTTACCGCATGAAGAAGGAACTTCTTACAAGCGATGTTGCAAAACGCCTTTATGATGTGACAAAACTTTACGGACGCTAGAGTGTGTTTGAAAGGGGGAAATTATGACTTTTCGTTCTATCTGCATTGCAGTTTATGTATTTTTCTATTTAATATTTACGACCCCAATGCGGGCTCGTTTAAAAAAGCTGGAGAAGACTGATCCACAGGAAGCTTCTCGCATTGCACAGGAGCAAGTTCAGAAAGTATTTAAGCATCTTTTGAAAATATCCGGTGTTACCATAGAGGTAAATGGACTGGAAAATATCCCGGATGAAGCTTCACTCTTTGTCGGAAACCACAGCAGTTACTTTGACATCATCGTTACAGGTGCTACTATTCCCGGCGGTGTAGGCTTCGTTGCAAAAGACAGTCTCGGAAAGATTCCTGGACTTTCTTCCTGGATGAAGCGCATCCACTGTCTGTTCTTAGACCGCAGCGATGTGCGTAAAGGATTACAGACAATTCTTGAAGGTGTAGACTATTTAAAAGAAGGGTACTCCATGTGCATCTATCCAGAAGGCACAAGAAGTACAACCGGCGAACTTGGAGAATTCAAGGGTGGCAGTCTGAAAATGGCACAAAGAGCCAAAGCACCTGTTGTTCCTGTTGCCATCACCGGCACACGCGACATCTTTGAAAATAATCCGGGACTTCGTGTTTATCCTTCGCATGTAACAATTTCTTTTGGCAAACCATTCAAGTTTTCTGACCTTCCGGCGGCTGAGAAGAAATTTGCTGGCGAGCATGTTAAGAAAGCTATTGAGGATATGCTGGCAGCTCAACAGTAACAAATCACATCCAGATTATTATATTAATCTGGATGCAATACTAAAAAAACAATCAAAGATTATGCTTACCCAGCAGTAACCAGCTTTAAAAAGCTTATTTATACGAAAAAGTAGCATAAAACCGTAATTTTTTCTTTTCAATTAACGTAAATAATGTTAGAATGAAATTTGTGTTATCAAAAAAAGAAAGAATAGGAGGAATATTATGAACCCATGGATTGTTTTTGCAATTATCCTTTTAGTTGCACTCGCCATTCTCGGATTCCTTTATTACAAAGGTTCCAAGCTTCAGAAAGAACAACAAGAACAAAAAGAACAGTTATTTAGCGCCGCTACTCCGGTTACTATGCTGGTAATAGATAAAAAGAGACTCCCTTTAAAAGATTCCGGTCTTCCACAGATTGTAATCGACCAGACTCCAAAGAGAGCCCGCCGCGCAAAAGTACCTGTAGTAAAGGCTAAGATCGGACCTAAGGTTACAAGCCTTATCGCTGATGAAAATGTATACGATTTAATTCCAGTAAAAGCTGAGATTAAAGCAATGATCAGCGGTATCTACATCACAAGTATCAATAACTTCCGTAAAGCTCCGGTTCCAAAACCAGAGAAAAAGGGAATGATGGCTAAGCTTCGTAAGAAGGCAGATGATATGACTACTAAATAAGTTTGTTTTTGTGTGAACAGACAGACGAACCTAAAAAGAAGCCCTTATTATAAGGGCTTCTTTTTTAGGTTCTGTTTGTTGGGGCAAAAATCAAATTGCTAATGGAGCAGGCAAAATAAGCTTGGCGGTTCTTCAAAAGTCAAGTTACGAATAAAGTAGATGAAATCATTTTGAACCCATCCTTATTTTTCTGAATATCTCGTACTGTCGCTGTAGCTCTGCTTCTTCATCAAGTAATAATCCTTTTGCTTCTAATATTCTTTCAATAGCCTGAGATGGGTCTAATGTATGATATGGCAAAAATAATTCCCGTAATTCTTTAGGTTTTATGATTTTATAAACTCGTGCTGATGTGAATTCGTAGGTAATTGCAAAATATCTATAGATGTATCCAATCCAGTACATCTCATTATGAGTATATTTTACCGTTCCATAATGTGAAACTCGATATTCCTCATCCACTAACTGTAAAATATCATTTGCCTGAAGATTACTTTCAAGGATTGATTCGTCATCCATTCTTTTGGCTATATTACTTTTCATAAATCTTCTAATAAAAATCTCAGAACTTGAATCCATTTTATCTATAGAATTTTCAAAGGCTGTTGCCTGAAGTTCACACAAAAGCAAATCATCCCTATCTATCTTTTTCATACATTATCCACTTCCTTACACCAAAATCTCATCAATGTACCGGCCTTTGCCCCTATATTGCTTTCTGGCTAATTTTACTTTATTAGCTCCTAACTTCGACTCTTCAAGTCGTATATTCTTATAGTATTCTCTTTCATTTTGCGAAATATAACAACGTTCTATAAGTTTTGCCTGCGATACTGCTTTTTCGCTTACAAAGATATACTGCATTCCAAGATTTGTTGCTGCAAGGCAGTGTTTACATTGTTCATCTGTAAGTTCTCCTTCAATAAATGAATTAATGATTTGAAACATACGATTATCTGCTATTGGTGCAATTATGTAATCACAAGCTCTCGACTGTTCTATAATTTTTTTATAACTAGATGATTCTTATACTCATCTAACGCACCTCTATAGTACGCAATTGTCATCATCCACTCTTGATTTACTTCATATCTTTTACATGTAAGATCATCATCATTATGTCTGCCTCTGTGAATATCTATCTTCCCACCAATTTTACTTTTAGCTCCGTGAAAAAGTAATTTTTCATGTTTTTTTAAATCATCTCTCCAAAACATTTCCTTTAATTTATTAATCTTTATATTTTTAGCAAAAGCAAATGTATATAAGTTCAACATAAACTTGTTTATAACACATTACTTAAATAAGTTTTGATACAACACTACTCAATCCATCCTCCTCTCTAGAGCGTGTTTGAAAAATGCTTTCTGCAAGATGTACATCACAATTTGCGGGAGATTTCGCCTGAATGAGGGCGGCGTAGCGGGCTACGGCAACCGAATGAAGGCAAAATAAACCGTAAATTGGGGTGTGCAGCTTGCTGGAATGATTTTTCAAACACGCTCTAGCCATAATGCACTCTCGGAATCTTTTTGTGAGTAAAGATGACGTTCCCAAAGAGGGAAGATAGCCGATTTATGGGGTTCAGAGGCTCGTCTGTTTATCATCTCAACCCAGTATAATCAAGAAAGAAACAAGTACAACTCACCATTTCCGCTCCCTCATTCCGATAAATATGTGCCTGATCTGTCTCAAATTTATAGACCTGATCTTTATTAATCGTCTGCGTATGTCCATGACATTCTATCGTAAGTACACCCTCTGTTACTGTAATGTACTCTCTTGTTTTTTCTCCATGACTCCCACTCATATAGACCCCACCGGGTTCTATGTCAATCCGATATACTTCTACGGAATGAGAATCTTCATAAGGAAAACACGTCCAGACTTTATACTGTCCTTCCAGTTCCTTTGTTGGAATAATTTCTTTTGGATTTACAAGGCAAAAATCTTCTCTTGGAGGATCAATAAGTGTCTGAAACTCTATACGGAGACCACTTGTAATCTTTCCAAGTACGCCAAGAGAGGGATTAGCTGTGCCTTTCTCAATCTGAGCGAGCATACTTTTGCTGACTCCAGTCTGCTCCGCAACCTCGCCCAGACTCATTCCTTTCGACTGACGAATCTGCTTTAAATTAACTGCCACATTATGAGATAAATAATCCATGAAACTCCTCCTTTGTGTGATTTAATTTATTGGGGAATGTAGGCTAACAGACGAACCATGAGAATACAATATTCTTTATCTGTGACTTTAGTCACTGCGAGAAAAAGTCTTCTATGAAAAGCCTCTCATGAAAAGTTATTGATTTTTGAGGGGCGAGCGTTCAAGACTTCTGCTTATTTAAAGGATGCAGTAAACAGATGTTTCTTGCCCATTATCGCAATAATATTTTGATATTTTCTAAGTAATGTAGAAAATAGCAATCCAAATTTCCAAATTGCCCTTTAATAAATCGAAATCACTAATTAATATTACCATAATATCAAAACAACCAGAAGCCTACAACTCAAATCCACATTAAGCTTCTAGTTATCGAAGGCAAAAATCATATCACCATACTTGAGCAACCACAACAAGGCTAACTGCTCACAACTCAAATCCTCGCAGGGCTTCTATTTATCAAAGACAGAAACCGGGAGAATCGTATACTAGCATCTGTGACCTCGGAGCAAGGTTTGGATACGAGCGGGGAAGCGAGCATTCAAACCGCCGCGACTAAAGCCACAGATGCTAGTATACGATTCTCCCGGTTTCGTCTGTTGTTACTCTCAAATAGAAGCCAGCACCCTGTCAATTGCTGCGTCAATAACTTTATCAAGTTCTTTATCGTCTGCTTCTGGCATCAGTGTTGCTGCGTCTTCATCAGAAATAAGTTCAACAAGATCACCGAAGGATTCTTTGTATTTTCTCTTACATACAACATAGAATACTACACCGAGTAAACTCCAGGCTCCTACCATTCCCCATTCAGGAAGGATCAGGCTTCCGCCGCTGCCTGGGATACAGTACATACATACCATGAATCCGGACATGATGACTGCCATTGTTCCGAAGAATTTATAAGCTGGAACTTTATATGGTCTTGGCATATCGGGTTCTTTTTTTCTTAATATCATAAAGGAAACCGCCACCATACAGTAAGCAAGACAGCATGCGAAGTTACCTGCATCAGAAATCCATACAAGAAGCTGTCTTCCGGCAAATGGAGCAAGCATTGTAAGGACACCAATAAGAATAAGTGCATTAATTGGCGTTTTATGTTTTGGATGAAGTTTTGCAAATGTTTTTGGAATCATATAGGATTCTGCCATGGAATACATTGCACGAGAACCACCAATTAAGAAGGAGTTCCAGGATGTGATAATACCGCACATACCACCGACAATAACTACTTTTGCCATGATTTTCATTCCAAATGCTGTTCCCATTGCATCGGCTGTAACAAGTCCGGTTGCTTCCTGTGATTTTATGATCGCACCTGAGTCAAGAACAAGTCCTACGGCGATAATTACAAGTGCATAGAAAACAACGGCTAAAATTACAGATAAAATAAGCATTTTACCGATTTTTTTCGAAGGAACATTAATTTCTTCTGCTGCCTGTGGAATAACGTCAAAACCAATAAAATAAAATGGTGACATTGCTGCAACACTGAGAATTGCTTTGATATTAAGTCCTGCGGTGTTTCCGACAAACATCTGTCCATCTAAATTATCCACAGTACCATTAATTACGGAAGCTACAATCAATAAAATTCCTGCACCACCGATGATACAGGTAAGTACCGTCTGTAAAATAGCGGCTGTTTTCGCTCCCATAATGTTAATCAGCATAATCAAAAATGCGACTATAATTGCAACTGCAAGCCATGAAGCATATACATCAAATCCTGCAACAGTATACAGATACCCTTTTAAAAATCCCGGCCACAGGTAAGTGATGATTGTTGGAAATGCACAAGCTTCAAAACACGCTACACTGACATATCCTAAAACGATTGCCCAGGTACAGATAAAAGAACCTGTCGGACCCATTGCACGATGACTGAATACGTGTTCTCCACCACACTGTGGCATTGCAGCTGTCAGCTCTGCGTAAGTCAGGCCTACGAAGAAAATCATAACGCCGCCAAGGCAAAATCCAAGTGCCGCTCCAAGAACGCCGCCCTTTTCAATCCAGTTTCCGGTTGATACAACCCAGCCCCATCCAATCATAGCTCCAAAGGCGATTACGAGGATATCCCAGGCACTAAATACTTTGTTAAATTCCGATTCTTTCTTATTCATATCCTGTCCCTCCTATTCGTGAAATACTTTCTTTGCTACTTCTTCAATGAGTTCTGCAGTTCCGTCAACGCCTAAAAGACTGCTGTCGATCAGCATATCTCTGTTATGACGGTCACCACGGTTACTTCCTGTCAGAGCAAGATGTCTCTTATGATAACGTTTATCTTTTTCTGTAATAAATAACTTTGCATCCTCGGCAGAAAAGTTATGGCTCTTCATAACATTTTCAATTCGAACATCTTCCGGGGAATAAATAAAGATTCGCAGTATTGGTTTCTGCTCTTTTAAAATGTAATCAGCAGAACGTCCGATAATTACACAGGATTCTCTGTCTGCAAGTTTACGGATAATTGTTTTCTGGACGTGAATCGCGCGCTGCGTTAAATCCGCATATTTGGAGAAAGAACCTCGAACATCACCTTCTGCACCTTTTCCGGCGATTGTTCCACCTTCTTCTACCTTTTCCATAATGTCTTTAGGAATACCAACTTCCTTGATAATCTTATCAACCGTATCACGGTCATAAAACTTTATTCCCAAATTCTTTGCAACTTTTCTTCCAATCATGTTGCCTTTTGCGCCATATTCGCATCCTATCGTAATAACAAGATGTGCCATATTTTTTCCTTTCTAACTTCTATAATCTTTTAATATAAATGTCGGCTATAATGCTCACTTTATAAAAATGTCATCTTTAAAACTTTGTAACTATTCAGAATTCATTCGCCAAATATATCTGCGACATTTCTATCTCTGTCTGCTTTTTCTGTTCTTTCAACTAGAAAAAGAAAAGGGCATCACAAACTCACTTGTGACACCCTTGCCTAATAACGTCTTAACATAATGCTTTTACAGCTTCTTCAATAATCGCACAAGCCTCATCGCACTGTTCTTCTGTAACAATCAGTGGTGGAATCATACGAATGACATGTGCCCCGATTGCTGTGATAAGAAGCTTTCTGTCAAGGCAGCTATGTTTTACTTCCACACCAGAAATCTCATCGTCAAATTCTACACCAACGAGGAGTCCCTGATGTCTTACTTCTTTTACATGTGGGAGTTTCTCTAATTTCGCTGCGAAATAATCTCCAACTTTCTTTGCATTTCCTGCTAAGTCTTTGTCAAGAAGTTCTTCTACTTCTGCCAAAGCTGCTGCACAACTGATTGGATGTCCACCAAAAGTTGTTCCATGAGAACCTGGGGTAAATGCTTTAGATACTTCTTCTGTTGCACAGATAGCACCGATTGGCATTCCGCCGCCAAGACCTTTTGCCATAGAAACGATATCTGGTTTTACTCCATAATTCATATAAGACATTACTGCTCCGGTTCTGCACCATCCAGTCTGTACCTCATCTAACAATAAGAGCATTCCCTTTTCATCACAGAATTCTCTAAGTCCTTTTAAGAACTCTGGTGTTGCAGGATGAACACCACCTTCGCCCTGTACCGGCTCAACCATGATAGCGATTGTATTCTCAGTACATGCATTCTTAAATGCTTCTAAATCATTATATGGCGCATAGGAGAAACCATAAGTCATTGGACCAAAACCAACCTGACATCCATTACCCGGCTGACCTGTTGCGGACATGGCACCAAATGTTCTTCCGTGGAATCCCATCTTAGCAGTTACGATATGATATTTATTAGGGCCGTATTTTTCAATACCATATTTACGAGCCATCTTAATCATCGCTTCGTTCGCTTCTGTACCGGAGTTCTGATAAAAGATTTTATCCATTCCAAGAGTCTTACAAACCTTTTCAGCAAGTAATGCCTGTGGAATTGTGTAAGGATAATTAAATGTATGCATGATATCGTCTACCTGATCCTTAACTGCTGCAACAACCTTTGGATTTCTGTTACCAGCGTTATTTACAGCGATACCTGCATAAAAATCAAGATATGGTGTACCATTCTCATCGTAAATATACATTCCCTCTGCTGTCTCAGCTAAGAAATCAAAACGCTCGTAAGTCTCGATCATATATTTATTTACTTTGTCCTTAATATCCTGTACTGTAAGTCCTGTATCTTTTAATTTCATGATAAAATCCTCCTTATTATCTAAAACTTTCATTTTCTTTTTACAAACCGGTTTTTATCATATGGGAAATGACATCTTCCCCATGAAACAAAAAAAGCAAAAACACTTACAAATTATTGTAAGCACCTTTGCTTTAACTGTCTATTATTTTGTACGCTTATACAATATCACGTCTCTCTTAATCTGTCAACAGGTAATTTAAAAAGATTTTTTGTAGATTTCAGACTCTAAATTCGAATATTTTTGGTTTTCCATTGCATTTTGTCTATTATATTGTTCATTTGTTTATCAGACAACTCCAGGCAGCGGCAGACTCCTCATCTGTGTCTTTCGTCCTCTCCCACAAATCTACCCCCAAACAGGAAGAAATCCTCTCGAATCCCTATAAAATCTTTGTAGTAATTCCCCTGACCCCGCCAAAGTCAGAAAACCGAGCCCGATACCCCAGAATTACTACAAAGCCTTTCTATATATCTCAGCGATTTCTTCCTGCGTAAATACCACTGGATTGTTTGCTACGCCTGCAGCGGATACTTTCATGCAGTTCTCTGCCATCCACGGAATATCCTCCTCTGCGATGCCGAGGTCGGACAGTTTGCATTCTAAATCAATGGCTTTTAAGAGTTCACGGATTTTATCTGCACAGTCAGCTGCAGATTTTCCGCCAAAGATTTTCGCGATGTTTCCGAATTTTTCTTCGTCTCCTTTATAGGATGCGTCAATGACTACTGGTGTTAAGGCTGCAAGTCCCTGGCCGTGTACGATGTTTTTCAGTCCGCTGGCTGGATGTTCCATTCCATGTGCGAGGGTTACTCCGGCTGTGTTGATTACCATACCGCCGATTGTACTTGCCATTGTGATATTTTCCCACTCTTTTTTGTTTCCAGTTCCGTTGTATACAGAAACAAGGTTATTCGCAATGAGTTCAATAGCGTATAAGCTCAGTGCATCTGTGAGTGGCTGTGCGATTTTGGATGTGTATGCTTCAATATTATGGCATAATGCGTCAAATGTAACAGATGCAAGTACTCTTTTCGGCATTGTCATCATACATTCCGGGTCTACGATAGACACTTTGGCTACGATGGCATTACAGCGGAGAGACTTTTTATCCCCGTTATCAGGATTGGTGAGAACAGCAAATCCATTTCCTTCTGAACCGGTACCGCAGGTTGTAGGGATGAGCACTAATGGCAGGGCATCATCGCTACGCAGGCGATTATAGATGTAATCGTTGATATCCCCATCATTTTTACTTAAAAATGCAATCGCTTTTGCACAGTCCATGATACTTCCACCACCGATGGCAACGACAACATCACAACCATTTGCTTTTGCAAAATCTGCACCTTCCTGCGCTGTTGTTGTGAGTGGATTCTGGCTTACTTTGTCAAAAAGAGCTGTTTCTAAACCTGCTGCTTTTAAGCTGTCGTTTACCTTATCATAAAGTCCAGACTTCTTTGCACTGCTTTTTCCAGTAACAATCAATGCTTTTTTACCATAAGGTCTGGTCAGTTCTCCTGTCTCTAAAACTTTTCCAGAACCAAATACAATGTTGACCGGCAGAAAATAATTAAATTCCATGATGCTTCCTTCTTTCTTTACTTTGCAAATATTATGTTTCTAAAATATATTTAACACCAGCTTTTATCCAAAGCGTGTTTTGAATCGGCCAGACAATCTGCCATCACTTTAGAGATTAGCTAAAATTGACTCCTCAAAAATCTTTAACCCAGCTTCCATCTGTTCTTCTGTCATACATAATGGTGCAAGGAATCTTACAACATTACTGGAGGAGCCTGCATTTTCCAGTAAAAGTCCTTTCTGGAGTGCTGTCTGAACCAGTTTGGATACAAATTCTGGATTTGGCTCTTTACTTTCTTTGTCTTTTACAAATTCTACACCGAGCATGCCGCCGATTCCTCTGACATCTCCGATTATATCATATTTTTCTTTCATTTCCTCAAATGCTTTTCTTACGACAGAGCCGATGTGGAGAGATTTTGCACAATAATCTTCCTCTTTCATGATTTCCATTGTCTTGATCGCTGCTGCACAGGCTAATGGGTTACCACAGTATGTACCACCGATTGTTCCTGCCGGTGCTGCATCCATCACTTCTTCTCTTGCACTGATGGCACTGATCGGCACACCTGCTCCCATAGATTTCGCTGTCGCAATGATGTCTGGCGCTGCCTCATTTCTTCTATCTAAAATAGCCTTTGCCTTTGCTCCTGGTACACTTCCTGTAACTATTTCTGGTAATGCTTCTCTTAACATATCGAATTTCTCCTTAATTATAAAAGAAAAAGGTGCAATCCCAGCGTTTGCTGTTATTGCACCTTTGCTTGTTTCCTATTTATTTTTGTTACTTATTTATTTCATGACATTACTATAACACAATTCTTTGATATTGCCATCGTCACAATACACAAGGTTGTTGTGCAGCATTCATAATTGCCGTTTCATTCAAGGCAAAAGCAGAAGGACAGACGCCCGAGAAGAGAGCCTATGCCCTCAAATCAATCCCAAAAATTCATCAATCTGATATGCCAGATACCAGTCGCTTCTATCTTTCGTGGAGTTGAGTGTTTTCCCCGTGATTTCAGCGATTTTTTTCAGATGATAGGAGACAGTATTTCTATGCAGATAGCATTCGGTTGCGACTTCCCCGATATTTCCGTTAGTTTCGAGGTAGCATTTTAAAATACGGATGTATTCGCTGCCGGTTTCCTGATCGAATCGCTCTAATTCGCCAAGCATTTTTTCTCGATACTTTTCCAGTTTTTTGATATTGCCGATTGAGAGCCAGAGCCTGCTTATGCCGAGTTCTTCTTCCTGGCAGATATTTTTGCCTTTTTGTCTTCCCCAGCGACATAAATAGGATAAGTCTCTGTATTTTTCCCACAGGTTTTCTACCACAGTTTCTTCGTCACCGACTGCCATGTAAAGTTCTTTTTGCCGGGCAAAGCTTTCTGAAAATGTTTTTATCTGTTGGATTACATTTGCCCTTTCTGTGCCTGCGGGCATTTTTGCTACGAGTGTGATATACAAATCTCGCTGAAAAATGACGGAGAGTACCTTTTTCTCGGCAAATATTTGCTGGCACTGCCGGATAAAGCGGTAGAAGAACTGGGTATTGTCGAATTTATCGTCTGCCTGTATATCTTTATTGGCTGGGAAATAGCACTGAATCATGAAGAATTCTGTGTCTTTATGGATATGATTCTCATGCAAGACAGGCATATACTGTTGTTCTTCTTTATGGGAAAAGATTGCTTTCTGGAGTGCCGTTTCCAATCCGTCCTGCTCCTGCATCGTTTTATAGATCAGGTTACATAAATCTCTGTTAAAGTCTACGAGATGGACTTCCCACGGTAATGTAAAGACAGGAAATCCTGCTTCTTCACTGTATGCAATAACGCCCCTCGGTACTCTGGTGATGTATTTTCCAATATTAATAACCAGACCGCTTGCGCCTGTTTCATGCAGGCTTTTTACAAATCGGACGAGTGTCTCTTCGTCCTTTTCCCTGATTCCAGTTGTGATAATAAGCTCTCTGCCTTTTAAAAAAGAGACATAATCCATCTCCTCGACGGTATGTACCCAGTCAACGAGATTTCTTAAGCCTCTTCCTCCGGCAACCAGCTTCATATTGTAACGGTGTAATGCCACCTCATAGATTTCTTCCAATATTATCGCCATTGTTACCTCTTTTTTAGTTTCTTCTATAAGTCATTTCACAAAATACTGCCAGACAAATAATGATACATAGATTAGTAATTCACGTCTTGGAATATTAAATGCTTTGCAGTATTTATAGTATTGCCATAGTTCTTCTTCCTACTCCATAAACTTCGCCAGCACCGTCAAATCATAATCTGATACCAACATTCCATTCATGATAAGAGAATATTTAAGCTGTAATTTAAAATGTGCATCTCCGTGTAATACACGGATTTTCTTCGTGTCGGACACCAGTTCCATCGGGCCTGCTGGAGACTGATAGAGGCAGTTCTTGTTATGCTCTGTGTCAAATATGAGCACAGAGTTGAAGTTGCCTGCTCCAGTTTTGCGGAGTTCTACGTTATCTGGAGAAATGGTGAGGCGGTTTTTGATGACCGCCCCTTCTTCTGTCCGCTCTGAATAAAAAATGTAATGCACACCATTTTTATGAATATAACTTCCTTCGGTAACCAGAGTGACGGGTTCTTCCTGATCGAACCCTTTCTGGATACCCGTTATCGTAAGCCAGACCTTTCTTGCCATAACTTTACACGTCGTATCTGTTCATTGCAAGATCGATAAGTTTCTGGACAAGAGCCTTTTTGCTTAAACCTCTTGCTTCCCAGAGCATTGGATACATACTGATAGCTGTAAAGCCTGGAAGTGTATTGATTTCGTTAAATACAACTTCGTTTGTATCTTTTGTCAGGAAGAAGTCTACTCTTGATAATCCGGAGCAGTCTAATGCTTTAAAGATTGCTACGGCATCTTTGCGGATTTCTTCTGCTTTTCCTTCTGGAAGTTCAGGATCTACAACCGTTCTGGATTCTTCGTTGTTGTACTTCGCATCGTAGCTGTAGAATTCTTCAGCAGATAATACTTCGCCAACACCAGAAGCCTTAGGCTCATTCATTCCAAGAACACCACACTCAATCTCACGACCTACGATTGTCTCTTCCACTAAAATCTTAGAATCGTGTTTTGCTGCAAGATTCAGTGCATCAATCAGTTCCTCTCTGTTCTCTGCCTTGCTGACACCCTGAGAAGAACCAGCTTTAGAAGGCTTTACGAATACAGGATATGGAACACCTGCTTCTACTCTTGCCACTACTTCATCCATGTGTGTAAGTTCATGTCTTCTTACGCCAACAAACTTTGCCTGACGTACCCCGATGGAATCTACAACGATCTTAGTGTAGAACTTATCCATAGAACATGCAGAAGCTAACACGCCACATCCTACATATGGGATTGCTGCTAACTCTAAAAGCCCCTGAACCGTTCCGTCCTCTCCGTTCATTCCGTGAAGGACAGGGAAAACAACATCGATAGAAATACGATCAACCTTGCCATCTCTTTCTAAGAGAAGTTCCTTTCTTCCTGTATCCGGGCAGATATAAGCACTCGTCTTACTATTTACCCAGGAACCATCCTCAAGATGATCCAGTCTGTCAACTAACTTCCACTGTCCATCCTTTGTGATTCCTACCATAATTACGTTATAAAGATCTTTATCAATGTTTTCGATTACTGTTTTTGCTGAAACGAGAGAAACATCATGTTCAGAGGATTTTCCTCCCATAAGCACTACTATATTTTTATTAGCCAATATAATTCATCCTTTCAAAAGCTCATTTTAATTCATTTCACGCCTTATTCTAGCACATTGAAAAGCTTTTGAACACAGGATTTTAAAATAATTAAGATGTAACATTTACAAAAATTTTCCCTTTTTACGGCAAAATCCGCACTAATTTCTCATATTTCATGAAATCCTCTCTGGTAATTCCACACTCTCCAATTTCCCGGGGATTCTTTACACCTTTCTTTCCATCCGCATGATAATCGGAACCGCCGGAAATAATTAAGCCACGGCCTGCATAACGTTCTATCACTTCTTTTTTTATCTCGTCCTTTGTCATCGTGCCGCCGTAACTGGTCTTATCATATGTGTAAGAAGCTTCGATTCCATCAAGTCCAGCTTCAATTAAAACCTCTATAAATTCCTGTCTGGACATCTCTTTTCCTTTATAAGATACCGGCTCAGAAATAAGATACGGATGCGCCAGTATAATGATACCGCCAAGTTTATGAATCTCTTTGATAACAGAAACTGCATCCGGCTTCTCTCTCTTCACGCTGACTTCCTTACTGTTTTTCACATATAACTTTGCTTCTTTCCAGCTTTCCATATAGCCTTTTCTCGCCATAAGTTCAAAAATCATTTTCTTTTGAACAAACTGCTCCTGGACTGGGTAACCGTTATTCTGAAGAACTTCCTCCCAGGTCATTTCCATTCCCTGCTCGTTCAGAAGATCAATCAGCTTACGGTAACTGTTGACCTTACTGTTAATCGTAAATTCATCTAATTCTTTAAAATATGGGGCATTCCAGTCACAGCCAAGACAGACAAGATGTACATCATCAATATATGTCTCACAGGAAATCTCAATTCCTCTGAGAAGTTCAACTCCAATACCTTTTGCGTAGGCCGTAATCTCCTGTCTTTTGCCCCCGCCTAACTCTATCATCTCTGGCGGAACAATATCATGGTCTGTTATTGCCAAAATCTTCACACCGCGATGTACCGCGTGTCGAATATACTCTACAGGACTGTCATTTCCATCAGAACGATTGGTATGTCCATGTAAATCGCATTCATAATTTGCCAGCATACTTTTCCCTCCCTGAAAACGTGTATTTTAAACTAGAGTGTGTCTGAAAAATGCTTTCTGCAAGATGTGCGTTACAATTTGTGGGAGATTTCGCCTGAATGAGGGCGGCGTAGCGGGCTACGTCAACTGAATGAAGGCAAAATATACCGCAAATTGGGGCGTGCAGATTGCAGGAATGATTTTTCAAACACGCTCTAGAAACTTGTTCTCTTTCCCGAAAATACTTCCAGATGCTTCTTCACTTCTTCTTTTACCGCATTTTCCACTTCGGTATCAAATGGAATCGGCGCAAACTTTTCACCGGAAAGAATGAGTTCTTTTGTCTTATCAAGGTACGCATTCTTCACTAATGTAGAAATGTTTACCTTTCTTCCGCCAAGTTCGATAAGACGGGTAAATGTTTCTGCGGATAATCCAGAACCGCCGTGAATTACGACTGGAGTTTTTTCTTTTCCAAGTTTCTCAACGAGTTCAAAATTAATTTTAGGAACACCGTGATAAATACCATGCGCTGTACCGATTGCCGGTGCTACCGCATCAATCTGGGAGCGCTCTACAAATTCCATCGTCTCTTCAAAGTCAGCACCAACGGCTTCATCACTTACAATTTCTTCTTCCACACCGGAAATAACTCCGATTTCTCCCTCAATCGCAACATTCCTGCTATGTGCATATTCTGCCATCTCTCTTGTATTTGCGATATTTTCTTCAAATGGCAGATGAGAAAAGTCCATCATAATGCTGTCCCATCCAGTATCTGCGCAAAGCTTTCCAAGTTCTTTATTACGGCAGTGATCAAGATGTAATGCAACTTCTATTTTCGCACCTTTTCTCGCAGCGTCCACAATATCATAAAGCTTCTGCGCTCCAAAATGTTCTACTGTCCCTGCAGATGTCTGGATAATCAGGTTAACACCGATTTCCTCTGCTGCTTTTACTGCTGCCTCTGCTGTCAGATAATTAAAAATATTTACTGCTCCTACTGCGATATTCTCTTCTTTTGCCTTTAACAGCACATTCATAAATCTGTTATTTTTCATGATGTTTCCTCCTTATTTTGTCATGCACTCTCGGAATCTTTTTGTGCTTGATTTTGTAAGAAGATTTTTGTCAGTTGTGCCCAGATTTTTGAGGTGTACGCAGTGCGTACGTTGATAAAATCCGGGTGCAGCTGGCGGAAAATCAGCCGTAAAATCAAGTGCGGGAAAGACTCCACGAGTACATATTCCCATAACAATATTTAACTTATATTCTCTTTTGATAATCCCATAATATCATACTTGTATATACAAGTCAATATATAAATTCACACTACAGCATATTTAAAGAATACTTTCTGCAAATTGAGGCGTGAAGGTTGTAGGAATGATTTTTCAAACACGCTCTGACGCTATTCTTTCTAATCATTAATACATCTATTCTATCGTCTTTATTCCTCATACTGTAAACGGATTTTAATTCGGTCTCCACGAAATACGACTTTCGTATATTCATATGGGCGGCTAATCTCATCATAAAGAACATCCCTTAACAATAATAATGGGTGACCTTTTTCTACCGCTAAAAGTTCTGCTTCTTCGTTAGAAGCAACCACAGATTCTAATGTTTCGGATACTTTCTTTTTGTGAATCCCATAGTTCTCGCTCAAAAGCACACAAAGCTGTTCTTTCTCTAACATCTCTACTGTTAGCTTTTCTTTGTATCTTGCATTAATATAAGATATATGAAGACTGATCGGATCTCCCTTAATATAACGAACTCTCTTAATCTTAAATACAGACTCTCCCGGTAAAAGATTGAGCTTTTTAGCTACTGTCTCACTTGAACGCTCTTCCTGACATTCAACAATCCTTGTCTCAACCTCATATCCCATCTTCTCTAACTGCTCACGAATACCGATATAGGATGGACTGACTGTCACAATCTTCTCTGCAACAAACGTTCCCTTTCCCTGCACTCTGTAAAGAAGGCCTTCTTTTACCAGATCGGTAAGTACAGAACGGACCGTCATTCTGCTCAGTCCATAAATAGAACTCAATTCATTCTCTGATGGAATCTTTTCATTCGCTTTCCACTTTTCAGAATCTATTGCATCAACGAGAATATCTTTTAACTGTTGGTACAATGGTTTTGGACTATTTTTCTCTAACATATTTTTCTCCTTACCTGTACAATGCTATAATAAACTATAAAATAATATCTAATAATAGTCAAGTTATACTAATATATCTGACATTTTTTCATAGTTATCTGTAATATAATTTATAAATAAATGAATAAATATATCAAAAAGCCGCGCCCAGGCACATGATACCCAGGCGCGGCTTTTCATTCTTTTTAAAAATCAGATATACTAAATACGATTATTTAAATGCTATTATTTTTTAGAAAATCTTCTTATCTAAAGCATCATATACATCACAAAATCTCTTATAAGCCGCATCATAGGCTGCGTAGTTATCTGGATTAGGGGTGTATTCTTTTGTAGTTCTGGCTACTTTTGCTGCCTCATGACAGTCTTTATAAGCGCCTACTCCAACACCTGCGTAAAGAGCTGCTCCAAGACATCCTGCCTCTCCATTTTCAAGAATCTGGATTGGATGTTTGAAAATGTCTGCCATCATCTGACACCATAATGGGGATTTTGCAGCACCACCGGCCAGGCGAATCTTGTCAATCTTAATTCCAGAATCTTCCTCTGCACGAATAATATCATACATTTCATAACAGATTCCTTCCATAACGGCGCGGGCCATGTCTGCTTTTCTTGTTCCAAGTGTCATTCCTACAAAAGTTCCTCTTGCTTTTCCATTGATTCTTGCTCCTCCAGCACCCTGAAGAAATGAAAGGAAGGTAATACCATTTGCTCCAATCGGTGAAGTTGCGATCTGTTTATTAATTAAATCATATGGGTCTTCTCCCTGTTCTTTTGCCATGAGTTTTTCATAGTCGCAGAACGTATCTCTATACCAGCGGTATGAGGAAGCAGCGGTATTGGAAAATGCTTCAATGGTGAAGTTTCCGCATCCATGATTTCCTTTTACTACAAGTCTTTCTTTTGGATCACGAATGGATTTATCAGATACTACGAAACAGGAGCCAAATGTTCCCATTACCAAAACAGCAGTTCCGTCATCAACTGCGCCCGCACCGAATGTACAGCAGTTCTGGTCATGTGCGCCCATACAGATTGGTGTGCCTACTGGAAGTCCTGACTTTTCCGAAACTTCTTTTCCGATATGACCTACAACTTTTCCTGGTTCTTTCACGATCTTTGCACGTTTTGAAAGGTCGATTCCCAAAATATCATGCATTTCTTTTGACCAACACTCGTTATCAACATCCATCATTCCCTCACGGCTTGCAGAAGAATAATCGGTATAGTAATCATCTGCTCCGAACTGTTTTAAGAAATAGTCCTGCATTGTGGAGAATAATGCTGTCTTTTCCCAGTTTTCCGGCTCATGTAATTTCAGCCATGCCAGTTTTGCATTGGAAAAAGTAGTTCCTACCGGGTCACCTGTCTGTTTGTAGATCTCGCTTCTTGGAATACGGCTTGTCAGGTATTCAATACCTTCGCCCTCACCTCGAAGATCCTGCCATCCAACCCAAGGTCTTAATAATTCGCCGTTCTCATCTAACATTCCGATTACGGAACCCTGGCTTGAGAATCCAAATCCAATAATATCTTCCGGATTAATTCCAGATTTATTAATTGCTGTCTTGATACTGTCATAAAAGTTAGGAAGTAAGTCTTCCGTAGTCTGCTCTACCCATCCTGGTTCTGGATAATAAGAAGGATATTCACGATAATCGCTTCCTACTAACTTTCCATCAAGATCAAAGATACATGTTTTACAACCTGTAGTTCCCCCGTCTAATCCTACTAAATACTGTGCCATATGTAACTCCTCCCTATTCAATTAACATCTCCGTAAATGAACGAATACCTCCTCCAAAGATATATCGTTTGTATCTCTACTGGTATTTCCCTTATACCTTATCTCGGTTCAAGCACCTTATATTTTCCTTATGTATGAACCGTATTTTGTATTAATATATCGGCCTGCCGCCTTATATTAAATTATCGGCTTATTCTTATTTATCTCCTGTATACGCTGGTATTAAGCCGATTTTTCTTAAATCATCTACTGCATCAAGGATTTCTACTGCAGCTCTTGTTCCAATCAATTCAGCCCCCGCCTGAATGAAACAGAATGCATTCTGTGGTCTCGGGTCCTTCACTCCCGCAACCTTTACCTTTGTCTTTGTTCCCTTTACTGCATCTACCATGAGCATAACATCCTGAACAGATGGCCCGCCATACTGGCCTGTAGATGTTTTAACCCAGTCAATTCCTGCTTCACAGACTAACTTTGTTGCCGTCACGATTTCCTCTTTTGTAAGGAAACAGGTCTCAATAATCATTTTTGTCATTACTCCCTGTGCGGCATCCACATACTCTTTAAATTCTGCAAGAATCTTATCGTATTTTTTATCTTTTAAATCTCCAACGTTCATACAGTTATCAAGTACAGTTGCTCCTAAACGTACCGCTTCAGCTGTCTCAAAAGCCTTAACCGCACTTGACTGCTGGCCAAATGGAAATCCGATTGCTGCTCCGACCATGATATCTGTTCCCTTTAATTCTTCTGCTACAATTGGAGTCCATTCAGAAGATGAAAAACAAAATGCTTTACAGTTATATTCTTTTGCAATCTGACACCCTCTTCTGATGTCTGCTTCTGTTGACTGTTTTGGTAATACAGAGAAATCAAATAATTTACCCATATCCCATTTTGTCATTTTAGATAAATCAACCATAACTTTGCCCTCCCGTTTTCATATCTTCAAATCATCTATACTTTGCTGTTATTTATTCTCCTTCATATGGAGGAATAATTCCAATCTTTCTCATTGTATCAAAGGAATCAATAATCTGTGGAGCCTGTCTTGTTCCGATAAGGTCTGCTCCTGCTCTTAAGAATACATATGCGTTCTGTGGTCTTGGATCTTTTACACCAGATACTTTTACTCTTGTATTTGTTCCCTTACAGCAGTCAGCCATTAAGATTACCTGCTCGAGAGTTGGTCCTGCATACTGTCCTGTGGAAGATTTAACCCAGTCAATTCCAGCCTCAATACAAAGCTCACATGCTGCCTTAATCTCGTCATCTGTCAGGTAGCATACTTCAATAATCATCTTCGTCATTACACCCTGTGCAGCTTCTACATACTCTTTAAATTCCTGTTTAATCTCATCGTATCTTTTATCTTTTAATGCTCCAACATTCATACAGTTATCAAGCACTGTTGCACCCATACGAACGGCTTCTTCTGTCTCAAATGCTTTTACTGCACTTGTCTGCTGTCCAAATGGGAATCCAATCGCTGCTCCAACCAGGATATCCGTTCCCTTTAATTCTTCTGCTACAATTGGAGTCCAATAAGAAGATGAAAAACAAAATGCCTTACAATTATACTTAATTGCTTCTTTACAGCAGTCACGGATAGTCTGCTCTGTTGTCTGTTTCGGTAAAATAGCATAGTCAAAACACTTTCCTACTTCTTTTTTGGATTTAATCTTTGAAAAATCAATCATTTGTTACCCTCCTCATTTTTTAAAAATTCTTTTATACCCCCATAAACTCCATCTGCATCTAACTTATAATAAGCCATCAGTTCATTATAAGGGCCATTGCTGGCATAGCAGTGCGGAATTCCATGCATTTTTATCGGAACGTTTATACCATTATCATTCAAGGTTTCCATGACAATTGTTCCCAATCCACCTTTGATATAATGTTCCTCTATCGTCATGACTCTGCCTGTTTTCTTTACAGAATCACAAATAAGCTCTGCATCAATCGGCCACACAGTCGGCATTCCTATATGTTCCACCTGGATGCCTTCCTCTTCTAATCGCTCTACTGCCTCCATTGCTGCCATTGTCATTGAACCTGTTGTGATTAACGTAAGTGCCTCGCCTTCTGTAATCTTACGTCCTTTTCCTATGACAAATGGTTCTTTTTCAAAAAGTACCGGAATCTTTGGATTTCCGATTCGCATATAAACCGGGCCATTTATGGAAAGCATTGCTTTTACTGCTTCTTCAATCTCATATGGGTCCTGTGGTGCTAAAATAGTAACTCCCGGAATCATTCGAACGATTGCAAAATCTTCTAACGAATGATGTGTCGCACCAAGATCGGAATAAGTGATTCCACAGTTTCGGCCTACTACCTTTACATTCTGGTTCATGTATCCAAGATCATTTCGAAACATTTCAAATGGTCTTGCCGTTACAAACGGTGCGATTGCACAAAAAACAGGTACTTTTCCTGTAGTGGCCAGTCCAGAGGAAATTCCGATGACTCCCTGTTCCATGATTCCACATTCAAAATATCTGTCTGGATATTTCTCAATGAATTCTCCAAATCCAGAACTTTTACCACTGTCGGCAGAAAGAACAACAATATCCTCATTCTTTTCCGCCTCCTGTGTCACAGCTTTTCCAAATGTTTTTCTCGGGTCCATGTAATTATCAAATTTCATCTTCATACCCCCTAAGCTGTTCCATCAAATCTTTTTCTAATGCATCACAATCTTCCTTACTTGGATTCCAATAATGATAGGACGCCTTGCCTTCTCCTTCTTTCAGTCCCTTTGCCTTTACAGTATGAGCAACAATCATAGATGGTTTTCCTTCTTCAAATGGTAATGCATCAAATGCTTCCACTATTTCATCCATATTGTTTCCATCAATTTCTCTTACCGCCCAGCCAAATTCTCTAAACTTATCTCCAATTGGAGTAAAATCCATTACATCGGTAACCTTACCACTAATCTGTAATCCGTTAAAATCTACAATTGCTGTAAGATTATCCAGTTTATAATGCGCTGCTGCCGCTGCTGCTTCCCAGTTAGAACCTTCCGCTAACTCGCCATCTCCTAAAATGGTGTATACCTTAGATGGCTTCTTATCCAGCCGTAATCCCATTGCCATTCCTGTCGCAATAGAAAGGCCATGCCCCAACGCACCAGTACTTGCCTCTACTCCTGGAAGCTTATGCATATTCGGATGTCCTGCCAGCTTAGAATGTAAATGTCCGTATGTATCCAGAATTTCTTTTGGAAAATATCCTTTTTCAGCTAAGACTGCGTACTGTACCATACTCTTATGTCCTGCTGATAAAAGGAACCTGTCCCTGTCCTCCCAATCAGGCTTCTCTGGATTTACATTCATCTTGTAAAAATATAATGCGGTAACCATATCTATAGAAGAATACGTTCCTCCAATATGACCATGACCACTGGCTCTCAACATTCGAACTACATTCAGCCTGCATTTCGCTGCTGTTTCTTTCAAACAGCGTATAGTCTCCCTTCTCATCTTTCTCCCCCTCCAACACCTTAAATATTCCGTGTCGTTCTTGTATATACAACTATATGCCACATTATACAAAATGTCAAGGTTTTTTCATTAGATTTTATATTTTATATGAATTTTTATACATACTCCTCCTTAAAAGCATCCTGAAAGCAAAAAATCAACAAATAACATGCCTCTCTCATCCCTCTATTTTTTCCCAGCCCTTTAATAATTTTTTCTCCATACAAGAGCAGGTCCCAGAGAAGGACAATATATAAAAATGTGCCTTTGAGCAAGCTCTTAACACGAGTGCGATAAGCAAGTGTTAAGAGTGCAGTGAAACGAAGCATTTTTATATATTGTCCTTCTCTGGGACCGTCTGTTTATTCTAAAAAATTACAAAAGGGCCAGGTACTACATTACCTGACCCTTTTAATTATTCAATTAATCTAAAATTAGAATAATTAACTCATATTATTTGTTGATACTCCAATACCAACCATATGCATTACGGAAAGCCTTCACATCACTGCTGGAAAGGGAGCTTACCATCTGACTGATATAGCTGTATGTCTCAGGACGCTGGCTCTTTAATGCAGATGGATTCTCTGTGTAATCACGGAATGATTCTGCAAAGTATTCTGCTGCATCCTGTGTTACATATGCTTTATTGTTGCCTACATAAGCGGACTTCTCTTCATTATAAATTCTTGTAAATTCTGAGGACTGATCAATCTTCTTACCATTGCGTCCCTTTAATGCAGATACGAAATGGCCTAACTCATGGAGTAAGTATGAGGACTGACCTCTCTTTAACTGGATATTATGATTCTTTGTACTAAACACACCAGTTGTTGCTAATTTGGAATTAATCTTAAGTTCAAATCCAAGGTTTACAAAGGCATCATATACTTTAGAATCTACATGGCCTTTAATATCACTGAACTTGGAAATTGCAAATCCTGAACTGGAAACTGCTGTAGAAGCTCCTACAGAAGCAGCATTATTCGTTGTAGTTGTTGTAGTTGTTCCAAATGTCTGAGTTGTTGTCTTAACAGTTGTAACTACTGTAGTCCGAATTGTCTGTACTTTGGATTTCTTCTTAGTAGATGTCTTCTCTGTAGTCTGAACAGTTGTCTCTGTTACAGTCTGTACGGTAGCTGTCTTCTTTGTACTCTTCTTCTTAGAAGTCTTCTTCTTTGTCGTTGTTTTAGTCTTTTTCGCTGCTTTCTTTAAAGTCTTCTTCTTTGTCGTTGTCTTAGTTGACTTCTTAACAGAAACCTTTGGTGCGCTGGCTAATGGTACTTCTTCTTCACCAGCTACGATCTCATCTGTACCTGTCTCCGGCATAGTATCTGTGATATCTGCAACTGTTAATCCTGTACCGCCATTACCTGTATAAAAAATAACACCCGCACATAAAACAAGAGCTACTACTAAATAAGCTGCAGAAGCTAAAAACGACTTGTTACTTCTTTTCTTCATAAAAACTCCTCCTTTTCTGATAAGTGCCTCGCTTATGGCATTATCAAATGTTACGAGTTTATTATGAGAATATGCGGGGATGAGGACTATGTCCTCTTAATTCTACAAAAAAACCGCCTATATCTCTAGCAGATACACACGGCCACTCATAATATTCGATAATATTATCCATACGCATCAAAACGCGGCAACCGGCTGTCATAGGCTATGCCCTTAGACCCTTGGCTTTGCGTCCCCTGCTTTCACAAGGTTTGCCCACTAGAACATATTAATTTATTATTTTTATAATAACACAGAGGATTCGTCACGTCAATATTTTTTCCCAAATCCGTACTAATTGTACACCTTTAAAAGTTATCCACCATACTAGAGCGTGTTTGAAAAATGCTTTCTGCAAGATGTGCGTCGCAATTTGCGGGAGATTTCGCCTGAATGAGGGCGGCGTAGCGGGCTACGTCAACTGAATGAAGGCAAAATATACCGTAAATTGAGGCGTGCAGGTTGCTGGAATGATTTTTCAAACACGCTCTGGGTTTCGTCTATTCTGCTGCGATGAATTAAATAGCAAACCTGTAGCACCTTTTTTCTTTCTATGCTAGAATAATGTCGTTCTAGATTGTAAGCCATTAATCAATCTATGACTTTCAATTCAGTAATCACAACATGAAAGGACTTTATTTATGAAACGCAAAGCATTAAAGTATGCTTTCCCGTACACCCTGCCAATCTGTGCCGGTTTTTTATTTTTGGGAATGTCTTACGGTTTTTTTGCAAACAGCAAGGGATTTTCTTTTATTTATCCTCTTTGTATGAGTATGTTTATTTTTGCCGGTTCTATGGAATTTGTGACAGTAAGCCTGCTTTTAGCTTCCTTTAATCCAGTTTATTCTTTTTTACTGACATTGATGGTAAATGCAAGACATCTTTTTTATGGAATTTCCATGCTGAACACTTATAAAGATTATAGTGGAATTAAAAAGTTTTACCTGATTTATGGAATGTGTGATGAGACTTTCTCTGTGAACTGTTCCATCACCCCGCCATCAGAAATCGACCGGGAATGGTTTATGATATGGGTAACTCTGTTAAACCAGATTTACTGGGTTTTCGGAGCTACGATAGGAGCTGTGCTTGGTTCTATGATTCATTTTGATACAACAGGAATTGAGTTCGTTATGACTGCACTGTTCTTCGTAATGTTTCTTGACCAGTGGGATACCGCAAGCCGGCATCTGCCTGCCTTAATCGGCGTCGTATGTTCCCTTGCCTGCCTGCTTATCTTCGGAAAGAACAACTTCATGATTCCGGCTATGGCATTGATTATCTTAAGCTTTTTCTTATGCCGAAACAGATTAGATGATTCAGCTAAAGTCGTAAAAGCTCCTAAAACAAAAGACGGTGTGAAGGACAAAGCAGCCAATGAAAACCTACTACCATCTACCAAATCCCTAAATAATAAAATGAACGAAAGCGAGGAAAATACATAATGACTACCACACAACAGATTATCACCATTGCTGTAGTCGTGCTCGGCACCATGACAACACGCTTTCTGCCATTTATCATTTTCTCCGCAGACAGTGCCCCAGAGTTTGTAAGATTTCTGGGACGAGTTCTACCCAATGCAGTAATTGGGCTTCTTGTCATTTATTCTTTAAAAGATTCAATCGGCGGAGTAAATCATTGCATACCGGAACTTATCGCACTGGCGTTTATTTTCATTCTACATAAATGGAAAAAGAATACATTGCTCAGTATTGCGGGAGGAACAATCTTGTATATGTTCCTGGTACAAATAGTATTCTAGAGTCGGCGAAGTGGACGCCGCTACAGAGAAGTACGGGTCGGATTGCTAGAAAAATTATGAAGAACCCCTAAAAGATTTATTGATTTTGTTCCGTTGTGCTAAACGCTTCATTTTGCCCAGTAGTACAGAAACTTCGGAAAAAGCAGTCCGAAGTTTCTATGGTCAAAATTTCTCAGCACAAAGTCACAAAATTCAATAAATCTTTTAGGGGTTCTTTTTCACATTTTTTGAGCAATCCGATAGAACAATATTTATAGCGGCTGACTGTTTTGAATTCTGCAAATCAGTTGAAAAGTTTGAGGAAGAATATAGGAGCGATAGATATTTCGGGAAATTAAATTCCATGGGATTGACACAGAAATTTATACGGGAAATATTGAATTTTAGATGGTTATGCTAAGTTAGCCACACTTAAACCTTTCTGGAAGTGAGATTGTTCCACTCATGTAGCAGGCACTTAACTTATTGTTGTAACACTATAACAGAGGATAAGTGTCGATCCTCTTAAATTTAATTCCCCGGCAATCCACAAACTTCCAAAAAAATTTCCAAATCCTTCTACCACAAATTCTGAATTTGCCCCAGCAGCCAACGAACAATCACCAGAAGTTGAAATAACCAGCCGCTGAAGATGTTTTCTCGCTGAATTGCCGGAAGTCCTCAAATAAAAAAGAAAAGAAACTTCTTATAAGTATTGCATTTTGTTCCTTTGTGCTGCGGAATTTTGACCATAGAAACTTTGCATTCGTTTCTGCGAAGTTTCTGTTCTACTGGGCAAAATGGAGCGTTTAGCACAAGAGAACAAAATCAAACTTATAAGAAGTTTCTTTTCTTTTTTATAGAAGCACCTTGAAGCAATTCAGCTATCAAGCTTCTCCCCCCACCAGCGGCGTCTGTTTATCTATCGTCCAATCAGCGTATTATACAGTTCTTCATACCGTCTCTTCGAAACTCCCCATGAAAGATCCTTCTCCATCGCTCTCGTTATCATATGATCCCAAATCTCTGGCTGTTCGAAGTAAATGTACTTACTGTAGTTTACTGTATTAATGAGTTCATCTCCATTGTAGTTGCTGAAGGAGAATCCGTCTCCGGTATCCTCGAATTCATTCAGAGGTATAACGGTATCTTTTAATCCACCTGTCTCGCGGACAATTGGAATCGTTCCGTAATGAAAAGCGATAATCTGTGTTAATCCGCATGGTTCGAATAAGGATGGCATTAAGAAAGCATCTGCTGCCGCATACAGTTTATGTGCCAAATCATCGGAATAGAGGATATTAGCAGAAACTTTATCAGAGTTACACCATGCATAGTAACGGAACATTTCCTCGTATGAAGGATCACCGGTTCCGATTACGACAATCTGTGTATTATCATCAATGAGACGATCCATTGCGTAGCGTACAAGATCGAGACCTTTCTGGTCCGTCAGACGGGAAATGAGTCCGATCATGTATTTGTTCGAATTCACTTCAAGGCCAAGCTGTTTCTGGAGTTCTGCTTTATTCGCAGCCTTTCCCTCCCGATGGTTATATTCTGAATAGTTCCGATAGAGCTTTACATCATTTGACGGATCATATAAGGAGTAATCGACACCATTTACAATGCCAAAAAGGCTCTGGTTGCGTGCACTTAACAATCCGTCTAATCCTTCGCCATAGTATGCTGTCTGAATCTCCTGTGCGTAAGTGTTACTTACGGTTGTGACAAAGTCGGAATAAACGATTCCACCTTTGAGCATGTTCGCATCTTTTTTGAACTCTAACTTATCTGGTGTAAAGAGATAATCTGGAAGTCCGCTTAAACCTTTCATTGTATTGATATCCCATACACCCTGGAAACGAAGATTATGAATTGTCATCATTGTCTTAATACCCCAGAAGAATGGGTTTGCCGCAAATTCTGTCTTTAAGTAAACTGGAATTAATCCTGTCTGCCAGTCATGACAGTGAATCAAATCTGGGCGGAAATCAATAACTGGAAGGATAGAAAGAACTGCTTTACAGAAGAAAGTAAATTTTTCTACGTCAGTTCTTGTATCGGAATATGGCTCCATTGCTCCAAAGTAATCTAAGTTATCAATAAAGTAATAAGTAATGCCATTGTAAACGTACTTCATAATGCCCACATATACGTTTGGAATGTATGGCCCTACTCCCATATAAAAATGAGTAACATACTCAAAATTGTTCCGGTACTCTTCTGGGATTCCGCGGTAATTTGGCATTACAACACGTACATCCCACTCATTTTTGTCAAATTCCTTTGGTAATGCTCCTACTACGTCTGCGAGTCCGCCTGTTTTCATAAAAGGTACGCATTCAGAAGCTGCAAACAGAATCTTTTTCATAGTAATCCTCCCTGTATTGTCTTATATTGTAATACTTATATTTTACAATATATTTCATCATAATACCATGTTTATTTCTGGCTTTTCAGAAAAGATGTTAAGAATTTTAAGAACTTTTCCATTTCCTCATCTGTTCCGATTGTGATTCGCAGATAGTTATTAATGCGAGGCTTGTCAAAGTAGCGCACATAAATATCATTTTCTCTGGTTGCTTCAAAGATTTCCTTTGCAGGTACTTCCGGATGGGAAGCAAAAAGGAAGTTTGCCTTGGAATCCGGGAAGGTGAAGCCGAGTTTTTTCATCTCTGCTTTGAACCATTCTCTTGTGTCTACAATTTTTTCTACAGTTTCTTTAAAATATTCATCATCCTCAATGGATGCAGTTCCAAGAAGGATAGACGGGCGGTTCATTGTGTAGGAGTTGAAGGAATATTTCACATCATTTAAAGCCTTGATTAATTCTGCAGAACCCATTGCGTAACCGATACGCATTCCTGCCATGGAACGGGACTTGGAAAATGTCTGCACAACTAAGAGATTCTCGTATTTGGAGAGAAGTTCCTGTGCGCTGTGTCCTCCAAAGTCTACATAGGCTTCATCAACGATAACAATAACATCCTGATTATGAGAGATAATGTCCTCAATCTCATCAAGGGGCATTAACACACCTGTCGGTGCATTTGGGTTCGGGAATACGACTCCACCGTTTTTCCAGTAGTAGTCATCTTTTTTAATCATAAAGTTCTCATCTAATGGCTTTTTATCATATGGAATCTTGAATAAATCAGCCCAAACATCATAGAATGAGTAAGTGATATCCGGGAAAAATATCGGCTTTTCGCTATTAAAAAATGTAAGAAAAGCCATGGCGAGTACATCATCGGAGCCAACTCCGACAAAGACCTGACTGCTGTCTAATCCCTTATATTTTGCGATTGCCTCTACTAACATTCCAGCTGTCGGATCTGGATAAAGACGCAGTTCTTCTGTTTCAGCACAGATTTTTGCACACTGTTCTTTTACCTTCGGTGAAGGCGGATAAGGATTCTCATTGGTGTTTAACTTTATTACATTTGCTTTTTTTGGCTGTTCACCTGGTACATAAGGAACAACCTGTCTGATATTTTTCTTCCACTCCTGCATAATTTTTAACGCTCCATTTCCTGTAATTTGCTTAATTTTGCTGCCTGATCTGCTGCTGTTAAGCTGTCGATAATTTCATCGAGGTCACCATTTAAAATGTCATCGAGACGATGGAGGGTTAACTTGATTCTGTGGTCTGTTACACGTCCCTGTGGGAAGTTGTAAGTACGAATCTTCTCTGCACGGTCACCAGTACCAATCTGGCTCTTACGAAGTTCTGCCTCTGCATCATGTGCTTTAGACTGCTCTAAATCATACAGACGGGCACGAAGTACTTTAATTGCCTTATCTTTGTTCTTAAGCTGTGATTTCTCATCCTGACAGGAAATAACGATACCTGTTGGGATATGTGTTAATCGAACAGCGGAGTCGGTTGTATTTACACACTGACCACCATTTCCTGAAGCACGGAATACATCGAATCGGCAATCGTTCATATCAAGCTGTACATCTACTTCTTCTGCTTCTGGCATGATTGCTACTGTGATTGTAGAAGTATGGATACGTCCGCCGGACTCTGTTGCAGGGATACGCTGTACACGGTGAACTCCACTCTCGTACTTCAGGCGGGAATACGCGCCCTGGCCATTAATCATAAAGGAAACTTCTTTGAATCCTCCGATACCGTTCTCATTCACATCAATGAACTCTGTTTTCCAACGTTTAGATTCGGCATAGTTTTTGTACATACGATAAATCTCAGCAGCAAATAATGCAGCCTCATCCCCACCGGCACCGGCACGAATCTCAACGATAACGTTCTTATCATCGTTAGGGTCTTTTGGAAGAAGGAGAACCTTTAATTCCTCTTCATACTGCTCTACATTCTTCTTTGCTTCAGATAATTCCTCTTTCAGAAGCTCACGCATTTCCTCATCGTGTTCTTCCTCAAGCATCTCTACACTGTCTTCGATTGTCTGTTTTGCTTCTTTATATTCTTTATATTTTTCTACGATAGGAGCCAGCTCATTTTGCTCTTTCATCAGATTGCGGAATCGATTCTGGTCGCTAACTACATCTGGTTCACTAAGTTCCTGCATAACCTCATCGAGACGTTTTACAAGATCCTCTAATTTATCAAACATCTTTATTCCTCCTGTTTTCTTGCGCTTTTATAACTATAACTTTTATTCATAACCATTCAAGTTTATTGCTGTGCCTTCTTATACCTTGATAACCATCTATGTTCCAGATTTACATTTTCTTAAACTTTAAATGACTATCCAGATTTTATTTTTATGTGTTCTTAAATAGTTATATCTTTTATCATACTTCACTGTTACCCAAACTGCATATCTATTTTAAATCAGATTATTATAGCAATTACTTCCTACTATATATGCCCGTCACGATTCGGTCAAGTCCTGCAAGATCTTTATGCACTTTTACTTCGGAAAATCCTCTCTCGTTCATAAGATGGGTTAAGTCTTCTCCCTGTTCTGCCCCGATTTCAAAATAAATTCGTCCATCTGGATTCAGGTAATCAGGCGCCTCATTTATAATTTCTCGGTAAAAGCTAAGACCATCTGCTTCGCCATCAAGGGCGAGTCGCGGTTCGTGTTCTTTTACTTCTGGCATCAAGCCTTCAATTACTTCTGATGGGATATACGGTGGATTCGATAAAATGTAATCGAATCTGCCTTCGATATTTTCGAAAAGATTGCCTTTGATTAAGGTAACACCTACATCCAGGTTCTGTGCATTCTTTTTTGCTACAGATAACGCCCCCTCAGAAATATCTGCAAGAGTCACTTCGGTATCCGGGCAAAGCTTTGCTACAGAAATGCCGATACAGCCGCTTCCAGTGCATAAATCCAGCACTTTGACTTTCTGTTCATTTTTCTGATCTGCTGTATTATTAGACTCACATCGGTTCTGTGTCTTTCTATTCCGAATATCTTCCACCGCCAGTTCCACCAGACATTCCGTATCCTGTCTCGGAATCAGCACTCGTTCATCCACATAGAAATCATATCCCATAAATTCGCATTCACCCATAAGATACTGCAAAGGCACTCGCTGCTCTCTTTGTTTCAGAACACTTTCTAACTCTGCTAAAAGTTCTTCCTTTACCTCCCCATTCGGGTTCATATAAAATTCAGCTCTGTCGATATGAAGTTTCCAGTCAAGAAATGCCCAGCTTTCATATTCAAAATCTTCAATCCCTGCATTTTGCAGTCGTTCTCGTATATTTATTAAAACTTCCCGGATTGTCATAGCTAATCCTCCAGTTCGCCGTTATGCATTGCCCGAAGATACTCTCTCCAGTCAAAAACGCCTTCTACTGCCTTAATTGCAACTTCCATCATTTCCTCATCTGGCTCTCTTGTTGTAAAATACTGCAAGTACAATCCTGGTTTACTTAACGTATTCACAATCTTCGAATCGCTTCTTCCTGCCAGACGAATAAATTCATAAGAAATACCTGCCACAACCGGAACGAGAAGGATTCTCAGCACAAACTTCCATACTAAGCTGTCCACACGAATAAACATAAATACGACAATGCTGACAATCATAACAATAAGCAGAAAACTGGTTCCACAACGCTTATGAAGCCTCGAATACTTTTTAATATTTTCCGGTGTCAGATCTTCACCGTGTTCCAGACAGTTAATCGTCTTATGTTCTGCACCATGATACATGAACACCCGCTTTATATCTTCCATTTTAGATATGAGCCATATATATATAAGAAATAATGCCACACGTATGATTCCTTCAATCAGGGTACGTATACTGTAAGATGGCAGAAATCCTTTCATCAGATTCGTAAGGAAAAATGGAAGTACCATAAAAATTCCAAGCGCCAATATAACAGAAATGACCATTGTGATTCCCATCAGAACGCTTTCTAACTTATCTCCAAAAATTTTTGTAAAAAACTGTTCCACTTTTCCCGGCTCATAATCCTCTTCCTCATAAAAAGAAGAAGAATAGGATAATGTTTTTAATCCGATATATAAAGACTCTCCAAAGTTAACAACTCCACGTATGATTGGTAAGCCAAGAACCGCATAACGACTTCCCAGGCTTTTATACTCGTCCGTCATTACTTCTATTTCATGATCTGGTTTCCGAACAGCAACTGCATAACGGTCAAGATTCTTCATCATGACCCCTTCCATTACTGCCTGTCCTCCAATACTTGTCTTTTTCAAAGAGCACCTCCTTTCAAGAATGCCTCGCATTCTTGCTGCAAGATGTGTGTCATCTCACATCTGGTATAACCAAAATTAGGCGACGGTACAACATCACAACATTCTCTGTGATACATTGCACCGCCGCCTAATTTAAAACCTTACGGTTATTAATTCTGATTCATGCCATATTTACGATTGAACTTGTCAATACGTCCACGAGCCTTAGCAGCTTTCTGCTGTCCTGTGTAGAATGAATGACATTTAGAACAAATTTCTACATGGATGTCTTCTTTAGTAGAACCTGTAACGAATTCGTTACCGCAGTTACATACAACCTTTGCCTGATAGTAATTTGGATGGATTCCCTCGCGCATCTTATTCACCTCTTCCAATATATGTTTCATTAATTAATTATATTCAATAGTTATCTTATTTCAAACAGCGTTCTTATTATACCATAACAGTATGTAGAGTGCAAGAACTTTTTACTTCTTTTTAATCAATTATTTTTAATTAAATTTATTGTGATTTTTAAAAAGAATCTTTCCTGCCCATTCCATATCTACTTTCATAAAGCTGTCCATAGAATGTTCTTTAATTGCATCTTTGTACTTGTCCTCCACCTGACGGTAAAACTCTCTTGTCAGCGGAATCTTTCCTATTCCTTTTTTCTGGAAAAAGACTAAAAAACAATAGTTATCTCTATTATAATCAAAAAGAATATTCAAAAGTGTGTCGTCTTCCATTTCCTTTTTCATCTGGTCAATATACATGATTTTGATAATCTCAATCACACGATCATCTAAATGATTATCGGCAATCATAATCTTTTCTTTTAAATCATTAATATTATCTACAAGACGTTTATCTATACCCTTTTCCTGTTCAAGCTCCGCAATCTCTGCTTTAATCTCTGCATTCATGACCGGTGCCATGTAAATCATAATATTTCTTTGGCTATCCACATATAAACTGTCATATGTAAGCGGTGCCATATACTCACATTCTTCACAGCTAAACTGGTACAGCCTGTTCTTCATAATTTCTTCTTTTAATTTTGCCTTCTCTGTTACATTAATAACCTTATACTTTTTAAGGGAATGCTTATGCCCGCACTTTGGACATTCTAATTCTTCCATCGCATAACTTGTCAGTCTTTTGCCTTCCATACTACATTTTCCTCCAACACCTGCAGATATATTTATAAAAAAAGTAAAAAGATATCTGCCTTTTCTAACTCTTATAATAGGCTGATTTTGCCATGCAGTCAAGAAAGAATATGCTTCTCACAAACCACATATTTATCTATTTGTAAAGACAAAAAGGACTTCCCGGAAGGAGGAGGCATCCGAACCCTCCGGGAAGTCTCTTTTAGTTTAAACGCGGATCATATTTCCTATTTAACGAGTTACAATCTTTTGTTTAGAAAACTTACTGAAAATTTGCTTGCCATTATACTTTACATAAGAACGTACTTTGAAACGATATCTTCTGTAACGTTTGAAGTTTACATTGTTTGTTGTGATCTTTACAGAAATTGTCTTTTTCTTTGCATTTTGTACAACTTTAGACTTTCTATCGCGGGTAAATTTCTTCTTTTTACTGTCATACTTATAATATTTTTTACCCTCAATCTTTCCAACAAGTTTAAACTTCTTTGTCTGCCACATGTACTCATAGAGTTGATATCCTTTAACATTACGTTCTGTTTTAAGCTGAATTGCTGCCTTTGTCGTTCCATCTTTCTTTACAGATGTAATCTTTGGAGTCTGCGGCTTTGTAACAGCAGATGCACAATTAGATACCTGTCCATAAATTACTTTTTTATTTAAAGATACACCATATGCTTTTACAAGATATCTGTATACCGTTCCCGGCGTACGCTTCTTATCTGTATAGGCAGTCTTCTTTGTATTAGCAATCACAGCATATTTCCTTGTCTTTGCATTATAGCGATATACTATGTAGCCCTGTGCATCTTTTGCCTTGCTCCAGCTAAGTTTAATCTTTCGATCACCTTTCGCTTTTGCTTTTACTTTTGGCGTTCCTGGATGAATATCTACATATGTCGGATCTTTAGCTCCACAGTTCTTGCAAATACCATTCTGATAGTTGTGACCTGTTGCCGGAAGTAAAATATCTTTCCACTGTACCGCCTTCATAGCTGCTTCTTCTAAGAACATTTCCTTGCAATTTTCATCCTCACAGATCCAGTATTCCTTATTTCCTGCTTTTGTACAGGTTGGATTTACCTTATCCACCTTCTTCAAGGTATGTTTGTGGGCAGTAATATCTGTCTGGATTTCTCCTGTGATTCCTGAAACGGTTATCACATAACTTCCATCCTCATTCTTTTGTACTTCTACTAAGGTACAGTTCTCTGGCTGTTCTTTTCCTTCTGAAAGCTTATCAGCCAGGCAGTCATATCCGTTAATAACCAGCTTATCAATACGGATATATTTATTATCTGTATCTGGTGCTACCTTGAAGGAAAGCGTTCCATTTTCACGGATTTCCGTGTCTGGTGTTGTATCATCTGGTGTTCTCTTCATCTCAGAAAGTGCATAGCCTTCACCACTGACTGGAAGTGCGTATCCTTTATACTGTGTAAACTGTACAGTTACATGTACTTTCTTGTCGAGTTTTTCAATGACACACGTATTGGAAAGTTCATTTTCTACTTTCTTACCATTCACATACCAGCCTGCTACCATAAAGTCTGCACTCACTGGAACTGCCGTAAATGTAAGAGTTTTTCCACCTTCTACTGTGGTTGTCTGATCTTTTTTAAGCTTAAGGTCTGTGTTGCCAGCTTTCGCATTAAGAGTTCCTGCATTAGAAGCAACACCTTCACTTGTTTCATCAACTTCGTAAGAAACTTCATACATTGTAGCTGCATCAAATATTGCTTCTACACTATGCTCTTTCTTAACTTCGGAAAGAGTCAGTTCAGAACCATCTGCACTTATGCTTATTCCCTCTGTCGTATCTGTGACTTCTGTTCCATCAAGCTTCCAGCCTTTGATATGACAGAATTTATTGGATACTGCAGTAAACTTGATACTTGTTCCATATGCTGCTGAAATTTCTCCATCGGTCTTTTCCTCTGTATCTTTACCAACAAGAAGTTTACCCTGCTCATTGTTTACTTTATAAGTTACTTTATAAGATGCAGGAACAAGCCGTACAGAAACTTCTGTATTCTTCTTTACTGTCACTTCATAGGAAGTGCTGTGGCTGTCAATTACCTGACCGTCTACTTTCCAGCTTTCAACGATATAGTCTGCATCCGGTTTCACAGTAAATGTATATTTTTCATCGCCATTTACTTTATCGCCACTTGCAACTTCGCCTGCCGCTCCCCTTGCTGTGAGCGTTCCATTAGAAGGCTGTGCATAGGTTAATGTAAACTGGTCTTTCTCACAAACTGCCTCTACTTTATAAGAAGCAACTTCTGGTATCTCTTTTGCACCACTTGGAACAGTAAATGTAAATGTATTTGCATTTTCTCCGTCTACAACCTCTCCATTTACTTTCCAGCAGCCTACTTTATAAGCTTCTTTTGGTGTTGCACTAAATGTCACCTTACTTCCGCCACGTATATCGGCTTTATCACCTTCATATTCTGTGCCTGATGTATCTTCTGCTTTCACTGTACCATTTACTGCACTCCAGCTTACTACATAATCAATCTGTACGAACTGTACAGTGATCGCGGCTCCTGTGCCGTTCTCATCGGCTGTGTAAGTATATGTATTGCCTGTCTGTCCATCAACAACCTTTCCATTTACTTTCCAGCAGCCTACCTTATATCCATTATCCGGCTGTGCTGTAATATCTACCGTTGCTCCGGAAGCAAGGACAAATCCAGTTTCAATATTGGCAATCTGATCTACCTTTCCTGCTACTGCACTGACAATCTTTCCGTTTGCTCCGGCAGCGATTGTTGTGTCACTTCCTGACTTCTTAAACTGTACGGTTACTGTATAGTCTTTTTCGACATTTGCAATCGTTAATGTGGAATCTGTAACTTTGATTCCATCTTCTTTCAAGACCTTACCGTTAACGCGCCATTCCTGAACAGAATAATCCTGATCTGGTGCTGCCGTAAATGTCAGTGTACTTCCTTCATATACCTTTTCGCCAGTAGTAAGCTTGTCAATCTTGTAAATGTCCATCTGCTTTCTATCTGCCTTTGCGGTTAAGGTTCCGTTTGCACTCTCACCTGAAGCAATTACAGGTTCATAAGTTACTTTATGTGTTCCAAGTGCTTTAAATGCTCCTTTTACGGTTACATTAGCTATTACATTCTCTACCTTGTAAGACTTCGTGTCTGTTGTGTTTCCAGATTTATCTTCATCGGTATATTCTGTTTCTACTGATGCACCTAACGCATCCTCATCAACGACATAGCCTTTTTCCGGTGTTAATGTAACAAGCAGCTGTGTACCATTTGGAACATGATCTCCATTTGATACCGATATATCTTTGTTAGCGGCATCTTTGTAGATTACTGTAAGAGTTCCATTAGAGATACCGGATGGTATTGTCACAACCGGTTTTTCTTTGATAGTAACAACGACTTCTGTATTGCTGTCAAGTGCGTCAAGGCTTGCTGCTGATAAATCTTCGCCTGCCTTCACATTCTTACTCCAGCCAGTGACATAGTAATCATTGTTTAAAGAGAGGGCAAATTCTACCGGAATATATGCGGAATGACTTTCCCCACTTGCGATTTCCTGACCATTGCTTGTCGCTGTGAGCTCTGCAATCTTTTTATCTGTTACTATTGTCTCGCCAGGTTTGCCGTCATCTAATACAACCTTATACTTTAAGCTGTATTTCTGAGCGATGGTAATCGCTGGACGAATATACAGATTTTCACTGATGTTGTAAAGGGTAAATGTATTACTTCCGCCGCTTAACGCTGCATCTTCCCAGGTCTTACCATCCTTACTTGTCTGCCACAGTTTTACCATATGATTTGTCTTATCTGCTACAGATGCTGTAAAGGTAAGTGTTGTTCCTTCTTTAATAGAAGTAAGATCTGTTACCGCTTCTTTTGTCTCTGCGTTGATTGCTGTTACCTTCGCAAGAGAAGTATCGGTCTTTCCATCTTCATCTGCTACACTGGTAATTACTTTGTAGGAAGCTGTGCTCTTCTTAAAGCTTACTATTACATTTTCATCCTTGGAAATATCTTCAAGAACTAATGTTGTTCCAAGATAATCCTCGTCTTTGTCCTGCCATTTGTAAGTCTTTCCATCTACTTTCCAGCCAGATACGATATATCCTTCTTCTGGTTCTGCGGTAAATGTCACCTTGCTTCCCTGTGTAATCTTAGTTCCAGAATTAATCTTCTTATCATTTTCATTAACGGCTGTTAAGGTCCCACCTTTACCATCTACACTGTAAGTAATCTCATGAGAGGTACTCTTGAAGCTCACTTCTACTGTAAGAACGCCGTCTTTTGTATGACCTGGATTTGTTGATGCGGTCTGTGATGCCGGATTAAATGAAGCTACATCTAAGATCTTTCCGTCTTCAGAAATACGCATTCCCTCTGGTAGATTCTTTGCATCTACTGCGTAATCCGTTCCGTTGATAATCCACTTAGCTACGCCATAGCCACTGTTTGGTGCCACTGCAAAACGAAGTCTCGTTCCTTTGGTCTGGTTACTTCCAGATGCCATCGGATACCAGTTATCCGCATAACGTCCAACAATCGTACCATTTTCTCCACAGGAAAACTTCACCTGTGCACTATCTGGTTTTACAGTAAAGCTTGCACTTTCAAATACTGCTGTGTAATTATTCTGGAATGCTTTTACTTTATCCGTTACCGCGCCATTGCTGTCCGTCTTGTAGGAAAGTATAACATCAAACTTACCGGTCGCTGTTTTATCGGTAAAATATCCACAGTTCACATTAAGAACATCATTAAGGTTCACTCCCGAAATTTCCGGTTCCACCTTTAAAGTAATGTCAGAAGCACTAGACGGGGTTACACCATTTTTAATTTCCGGTGTAATTGTTACTGCTGCTTTTGTTACCTGTAAAGCTGCCGCTGCAAGTTCTTTCTGTGGATCAATCGTATCTCCATCATAAACGCGGAAATTATAGCTTGCCACTGATAATGGCTGTTTAACTTCATCCACTTTCTTTCTGTCTTTTTCTGTTGTTTCTACCGTATAAGTAAGATTAGTCTTTCCTGACTTCTTCCACTCCCCAACAGTCTGTGCCTTTGCCGCATCTGAGGAAACGGTAATGGCTCTTTCCTGAAGCTCATAACTAACACTTCCACCATAGGTCATGGTTCCTGTCAAAGTCTTTCCTGCACTGGATAATACAAGACGGTATTCTGTTGTGTTTGTCTCGTACGTTCCACCTGCATTATAATACTGTGCCTTCGTTGCCGATGCTGTATAACCGGATTTGGCAAGAACATTTACCTGAATGCTGTAGAGACCACTCGTAGCTGCTGTCCATTTTGCGGATGCTGCACCATTGGCATCTGTCGTTGCACTGATTGTCTCTACTCCATTCGTCTGTGTATTTACAATCTTAAATTCTACAGATGCACCTGCCGCTGCCTTACTGTTGTCCTTTTCTGTTACTTTTGCACGAAGAGTTAAGCTATCCCCAGCCTGTGTCGTATATACAGGTGTCTCTACTGTATTAATAACCTGCTTTGTCACAAGCGTAAGCTTCGCCGGATCAAAACCAGCAAGTTCTGTATCTCCTACTGTGTAAGTTTCTTCTACATCCTCCTGAATAGAAGTGATTGTATATGTTGTCGTTTCGCCACTACTTATCGTTACAAGAGCAAATCCGTACTGACTCTCATTTTCATAAGTAGTCTCCTGCTTTCCATTCACTGTACTTGTATCACTTACTGTATAGGTTTCATTTCTTCCAACAACAACTTTCGTATCTGCCTTGTGGTAAACATCATATAATGCATTTTTATCGGCATCTGATAAAGTCACAGCACTTCCAGGCGTATTCGGTGCAGAAGAATCATATGTATAATATCCATTATTTGACTTCCAGTAATATGTGATTCCTGTCATAGATTCCAGACGGCTGTCTGTTGATGTAACTCCACTGCTTCCTGTATTGATACCTGCTCTCTGTTTTCCGGTAATCTTCGCCTGAAGATAATAAGTAACATCATTTTTCGTTACAGTTACAGAATCCTTTCCACTGTTAAATTCTGCCGGAACATCCGTAACTGCAGCGCCGTTTAGATTCGTATAGGAATATTTTTCAGCAACTGTAATCTTATCACCTGCAGTGTACGTATCGCCGGTCTTAGCCACCTGATAATATACTATATTGTCATTCTCATCTTTTCCAACACCGTAATACTTCGGAGCCGTTTGGTCTCCATCTGTATACACTGTTAACTCTGGCTGCGTACCTGATTTTTCTATCGTAATATTCTTTGTTGTCTTTATCTCTTGCGTTGTTGTACCTGTCTTCTTATTATAATTGGACTTGCCGGCATACGGTTTGGCAAGTGTTCCATTTCCCGTATTATCATGTCCGGTTATCGTAAGTTCTGGGGCAACTGCAGTTTCACCAACTGTAAGCGTCGCTGCCTTACTGTAATATTCAATAAGAGAGCTGGCACTTGTGTAACTTACGCGGAAAATACAGCGATATTCTGTATTATTATCTGCTTCTGTAAGATCATTAAGTGTAAGCTTACTGGATTTTGCTCCGTCAATCGTCTGCCATTTACCACCTTTTTCTCTTCGCTGCCATTTGTAATTAGTTGCTCTGTAATCAGAAGCTGTACTGGATAGATCCGCCTTAAATACAGCACTTCCACCAATCTTTACACTTGCATTTTCCGGATTAGTGATCGTGACAGTTCCCATCTTCTCCGGAAGTGTCGTAACGATAAGCTTCTCACTGAAAACAGATTCTCCAGAGATCGCATCCCCTTTCTTTCCTTCTTTATAAGCCTTAATCGCGTAAGTATAGGATGTATCTGGTTTTAATCCTGTAACTTCGTATGTACTCTCTGTTCCATCGACTGTTCCGATCTGAATATCACTTCCATCAGAATAAATCTGATAAATACGATATTCATCAGCTCCTCTTTCTCCTGCATCCCATGTAATCTTTGCAGAATCAGATGTTACACTCTCTACTGCCAGATTTTCCGGTGGAGACGGAGGTGCGATAACATTCGTAAGCACATAACCAAGAACCGGTATTTCTGTACCATTTACCTTTGTTGTCCAATGTGCAAATTTCCAGTTAAAATCATAACCTTCTACCTGTTTACCTGTAACTGCACCCGTCTTTGTAATCGCCTCTGTATTAATCGTAGACTGCGATTCCGAATAAGTTGTACCGGCACCGCCGCCTGCTTTTACTCCAAATACAAGTCCATAAGCAGTAAACGAAGCATTCAGGTCATAGGTAAATGTCTTTTCCTGTTCTGTCTCTGTTGAAAATTCCTGTGTTACCGTTCCTTCCTTTCCATACTGGGTAGTTATTTTGCTTTCTGCCACATTATTAAGACCCGCTGTACTTGAACGGTAAGAGAATGGATTGCCCGGTGTGGCAAGTGTTCCATCTGCGATTTCTTCCAGTTCATAGCTTTGAGCTGCCTCATTATACTCATCCACCGGAAGCATACTTGTCAGCAGAGTACCCTGTCTCGCAAGTACCATCGTATCTTTTGTTCCTTTAATTTCATACCGATATGTTGTAACCGGTCTTCTGTAAACAATAACCTGATTTTCTCCCGTATCATTGGAGTAATTTAAGGAAAATTTCTTTGTCGTACTCGTAGCAGTCTCCCAGGTATATCCCTGTTCTACACTCGTCTCAAAGCCGGCACCGCATACAAAGCCGGCACAGATATCATCAACAGACCACTCAAAACCAGCTACGATATTCGTGGTAAGTCCCTCTGCTGTTGATACAGAAGTTCCCTCTCCATTCTCCTTACCATAAGCTGTTTCACTATTGCCGATATCTCCCTCGTCTACCTCAGAAAAATATGGAGTTGATTCAAGAAGTGCAAGCACTTCCGGCTCTGTATATGTTAAAGATACGTCTTTAATTCTTGCGATCGTACTGTCTGAGTCAATATCTGGTGCACATAAAGATGTGTACGCATTCCCCTTCTTACTAATACGATATCCTGTTGAGTTACACTGCCAGAAAGATTTACCTGTCTTTTTGTATGTATAGGTCTTATAGAAATATTGATTTTTTGATGCTCGTTTCTGACAGGTTGTAAATACAATCTGTTCCCTGCCTTCTTCATTGCCGGAAAAATTACCGGATACTGCATCCTGTACCAATCCATTTGTAATGATAGAGGTACCAATTCCATTATCACTGTGATTAAAATAATCCGTACGGTATTCCTCATTAAGACCTTTCCCTGCTTCATAGGTATATATCGTATCCATAATCAGTACAGAGGCTTTTGCGTTCACACCATCTGCAGCAAAGGTATCTACAACGACCAGGGACTGCACGTCATCTCTGTAATGTCCATCCTTTGTAAATCCACTGACCTGTGGCTGTCCATTACTTCCTATTGCTGGTACTTCACTTTTCGCATACGTTCCTATTGCAGAATTACCTTTTTTAGTTGTTTTACTACAAGATGTTACATATGCACCGATATCATGGGTCAGATCTGCATCTTTATTTGTTTTCTTATCTACCCATCCTGCTGTGATAATCTCCGGATAGTCCGCACCGCTGCCGGTCATAACAAGATTACCTACAGAAGAAGATGCCCAGCGGAGTCTCTGATTACCATTATTATATCCTTTGGTATCTAACTCAAAAGTTTTATTCCAGTAAGACTTTTCTTCCTCTGTGATATTATCATAAATAAACATTCTCGACTGGCGGTTATTTACATCCGCCTTCGTATTATTCATTCCTGCTGTGACAACAAGCTCATCTACGCTATCTTTGTCTGTATCTGCTGTTGTCATCTGAACAACTGGTGTATTTCTGAATACTTTTCCGTTATTTGAATGTTTTGTTGCTATATTCCCTGTACCTAAAATATCAAATATATTGCAGACAGTTCCTGTTTTCTCTAACTGCATATTACTTCCGATAGAGAACTCCCACAACTGAGGCTGTTCACTATCCGATTCCATCAACGGAGCATAGGCTATAACTGTATCCTTTCCATCTCCGTTAAAATCGCCTGCTGCTACAGAAACAAATCCTGTATCTTCAAATGCATCTGCTTGTTCCAGATAATCAAGAGTTTTTTCCCCTCCAATAGCATAAGTATTACTTACTCTGTTTCCGTCTTTATCTGCAATATAAAGCTCCAGACGCTTTCCTCCAAGCCAGTAGCCAAGAACAGCCACATAGCGCTTCTGCCCTTCACCCTCTGCATCGACAGGTGCCGTATCCATAATGGTAAATCCGTTTTTGTTCCCTTCCTCTTTTTTACCTATCCGAGTTCCGTCTGTTATGCTTCCAATGGAACCTTCTTTATGATCTCTGTCATTATTATAATTATAGGTTTCAAAACTTCTGTAGCCATCATACCCCTGTGAAACAAACAGTTCCGGTACGGTAAAAAGATTTACCCAGCCTTCTGTTCCATAAGGGTTATTCGCTTTTTCCTTTTTGGTATCAATGGTTGTATCCATCTTGATTCCAAAAGCATCCGTGTTTTCATTACTGTTCTCATCCTGCGTTTTTGCTGTCGTTTCCGCTGCTTTCGCTGGTAAAGTTACCTGCGGAAAGAATGGAATGATTAAGGCTAACGCAAGAAAAATACTTAAAAATCGTTGCTTCATACTTTCTCTCCCTTTCTTTTTGATACTTTTAGTCCCATTTTTAATTTTACAAAAAAACGCAAAAAATGTCAATATATTTGTGCAGAATGCCAGTTTTTTGAAAAAATTTACTTGTGTGGCGAAAGAAAGGCCAAAGTCAGCTCCCTGTCAATCAGAAAAGCATTGTTAACTTATTTTTTATTTATGGTTGACAATTCGTTCTACTTCTTTTATAATGGAGCTAGTTTTATTTTTAACAATACATTTTAGAGAGGAAATTATCATGTCTGCTGTTACTACTACAAAGAAAAAATCTTTTACAACATTCCAGATGGCACTCATCGCTGTTATGGCTGCCATCACCTGTATTTTAGGACCACTCTCCATCCCAATTCCGATCAGCCCTGTTCCGATTTCTTTAACAAATCTGGCAATTTACCTGACTGTATGTTTGCTTGGCTGGAAGTTTGGAACAATAAGTTATCTGATCTATCTTCTTATTGGTATTGCAGGACTCCCTGTTTTCTCCGGTTTTAGTTCTGGTTTTGCAAAGCTTTTAGGACCTACTGGCGGATACCTGATCGGATTTATTCCAATGGCAATCATCTGTGGATTTGCTTTTGAAAAGTTTTCTAACCGCGGAATGCAGATTGTCGGTCTTGCCATCGGTACTATTGTTGCTTACATTTTTGGTACGGCATGGCTTGCCATCGAGGCACACCTTACCTTTTACCAGGCATTGCTTGCCGGAGTAATTCCATATATCCCTGGTGACCTTGTGAAAATCATTCTCGTTGTCCTTGCTGGACCGATTGTTAAAAAAAGATTACAATCTGGCGGCTTTCTTTTGTAAGCACTATTTTTTCTAATACTTTTTCAAAATATTTTGCTATACATTTTTGAAGAAAATGCAAAGAAAAACCACATTTATCGATGATATTTTATCATTTGATGTGGTTTTTTCTGTCTTTTTTATAAATTAATGCTCTCTTCCTGCTTTCTTTTGCAAATTGTTATTATTATAACATTTTTATTGTAATGATAATAAATTATCATTTCTTTTCAAATTTTTTCTCATATGATATAATCGCGTCATTGAGACTATTTTTTGCTATCGGGGCAATATCCCTGTGAATGGAGGAGATTATGAGTAGACTTGAGGTCAGAAAAAAAAGCAAGGCCCAGTTAGTCGTTGACAATCTGTACGAAGATCTGGAACGCCGAATTATCGCCAGTCCTCCCGGACTGTGTCCTGTTGATATGACTGCTTCTTTCCTGAAGCTGTTTCATGCACAGACTTGTGGAAAATGCGTTCCATGCCGTATCGGCCTGGGCGTTCTTGAAGATATGTTAGAAGATGTACTGGATGGAAAAGCCACTTTAGAAACACTTAGTTTAATTGAACGTACTGCAAAAGCCATTTATGACAGTGCCGACTGTGCCATTGGTTACGAGGCCGGAAGAATGGTTCTTAAAGGATTAGAAGGTTTTCGTGAAGATTTCATTGAACACATCACGAACGGACATTGTTCCTGTCATCTGGAACAGCCGGTTCCTTGTGTTGCTCTTTGTCCTGCCGGTGTTGACGTTCCTGGTTACATTTCTCTTATCGCAGATGAACGTTATGCAGATGCTGTTAAGTTAATCCGTAAAGATAACCCATTTGTTACTTCCTGTGCACTCGTATGTGAACATCCTTGTGAGACAAAGTGCCGTCGTAACTTCGTGGATGATGCGGTAAATATCCGCGGGCTCAAGCGTTACGCCGCTGACCACTGTGGTCTTGTGCCACCTCCAGAATGCTGCGAACCTACTGGTAAAACAGTTGCTATCATCGGTGGCGGTCCTTCTGGTTTAAGTGCTGCTTACTATTTACAGCAGATGGGACATCAGTGTACTATTTTCGAACAGAGAAAAGAACTCGGCGGAATGCTTTACTATGGTATTCCTAACTACCGTCTCCCAAAAGAGCGTCTTGCTGAAGATATTCAGAACATTCTTGCTACAGGTGTTGAGACAAAGATGAATACCTGCATCGGTGATGGAGATGGAGAGATTTCCTTTAAGATGTTAAAAGAAAACTACGATGCAGTTTATATTTCTATCGGTGCACATACAGATAAGAAGCTTGGTATTCCTGGCGAAGATGCTAAGGGTGTTATTTCCGCTATTCAGATGTTGCGTGATATCGGAGATGGAAATCCACCTGATTTTACAGGCAAAAATGTTATCGTTGTCGGCGGTGGTAACGTGGCTATGGACGCTACCCGTTCTGCTATCCGTCTTGGTGCTAAAAACGTTAGTGTTATGTACCGACGCAGAAAGGCTGATATGACTGCCCTCATGGACGAAATCGAGGCTGCTATCGCAGAGGGTGCAGAGATTCTTGAACTCCATGCCCCTCAGGCAATCGAAACAAATAAAAAAGGGCATGTAACTGCTATGGTTGCTGACCCTAAGATTATCGGCCTGATTACTGGCGGTCGTCCTTCTCCTGCAAATTCCGGAAGAGAACCTATACATATCCCTTGTGATATTGTTATCGTTGCAATCGGACAGGATATCGTTTCTGAACCATTTGAACGTGCAGGCATCCCTGCAAAGCGTGGACGTTTCTTAGCACAGAAGGATAGCTCTATTGCGGAAAAAGATGGTGTATTTTCCGGCGGAGACTGTGTAACCGGACCTGCTACCGTTATCCGTGCTATCGCAGCCGGAAAAGTAGCGGCTGCCAACATCGACAACTACCTCGGATTCAATCATAAGATTGAAAGCGGCGTTGTTGTTCCAGAACCTCGTATTGAGAACAAGACACCTTGCGGACGTGTTACTATGATGGAAAGAAATACTACAGAACGTAAAAAGGATTTCAATATCGTGGAGAACGGCATGACCTGCAAAGAGGCCAATCAGGAAGCACACCGCTGCCTGCGCTGTGACCGTTTTGGTTATGGAGTATTTAAAGGAGGACGAGTTGAAGAATGGTAAATATTAAGATAAATGACGTTCCTATCTCCGTTGAAGAGGGAACTACGATTTTAGAAGCCTGCAGAGAGGCAAAAATGATTGTCCCTACTTTATGTTATTTAAAAGATATCAACGAAATCGGTGCCTGCCGTGTCTGCGTTGTGGAAATAAAAGGTATCGAAAGGCTCGTCACTTCCTGTAACAATACAGTAAAAGAAGGAATGGAGATTTACACAAACTCCCCAAAAGTACGTGATGCCCGCCGAATCAATATTAAGCTGATTCTCTCACAGCACAACTGCTTCTGCCCTACCTGTGTTCGAAGCGGAAACTGCCAGCTTCAGAAAGTTGCCAACGACCTTGAATTCGGAAGTGGTACTTTCAAACAACACATTACAGAAGAGAAGTGGCCTATGGACTTTCCTCTTATCCGTGACGAGAGCAAATGTATCAAATGTATGCGCTGTATCCAGATTTGTGATAAAGTACAGTCTTTAAAAGTATGGGATATCGCCAAAACTGGTTCCCGTACCACCGTTAATGTATCTCTTGGAAGAAATATTAAAGAAGCCGACTGTGCTCTTTGCGGACAGTGTATCACTCATTGTCCAGTTGCTGCTCTGTCAGGCCGTGACGATAAACGTCCGGTATTCTCTCAGAACGGTATGTTAAATACAAGAAGAAAAACTACAGTTGTTCAGGTTGCTCCTGCCGTTCGTACCGCATGGGCTGAAGCCTTCAAGCTTTCCCGTAAGTTTGCTTCCCCAGAACGACTTGCCGGTGCACTTCGTCTGATGGGATTTGATTATGTATTTGATACAACTTACGCTGCCGATCTTACTATTATGGAAGAAGGAAGCGAGTTCTTAGAACGACTGAAACATAAAGAAGACTACCAGTGGCCAATGTTTACCTCCTGCTGTCCTGGCTGGGTTCGTTTCTTAAAATCCCAGTATCCTGACATGGTAGACTGCCTTTCCACTGCAAAGTCTCCTCAACAGATGCAGGGAGCCATCATCAAGAACTACTTTGCTGATAAGATTCATGAAGATCCTGAAAACATTTTCAGCGTTTCCATCATGCCATGTATCGCAAAGAAGGCCGAATGTGCACTTCCTACTATGGACAGTACAGGAACTGGTCCTGACGTTGATGTTGTATTAAATACACGCGAATTCGTTGACTACATGAAGTCCCTCAACATTGATGTTTACGGACTTCCAGAAGACCACTTTGACTCTCCTTGCGGAGAAGGAACTGGTGCTGCCGTAATCTTTGGAACAACCGGTGGTGTTATGGAAGCTGCTTTAAGAAGCTGCTATTATCTTGCAACAGGACAGAACCCTGACCCAGATGCATTCCACGGTGTACGAGGAATGGACGGCTGGAAAGAAGCTGCTATCGACATCAACGGCACAGAAGTTAAAGTTGCCGTAGTAAGTGGACTTGGCAACGCAAGAAAGTTAATCGAAGCCGTTCGCCGCGGTGAAGTATTCTACCACTTCGTAGAAGTTATGGCCTGCCCTGGCGGCTGCGTAGGCGGTGGCGGACAGCCAATCCACGAAGGGAAGGAAATGGCTGAGATTCGCTCCAAGAACCTCTACTTCCTTGATTCCCAGAACGAACGTCGTTTCTCGCATGAGAATCCGGAAGTGTTAAAGACTTATGAAGAGTATCTGGAGAAACCTCTTTCTCGTATGTCTCATAAGCTGCTGCATACTGACCATCATGGGTGGGATATGCCGTTGGCTCCAAAGTTGAAGAAACGATAAATAGGGGGTTGCCGCAGGCAAAGTTGACGCTCTCTGGAAGATAAATAAAGCATATTTGTGACTTTAGTCGCTGCAGGTTGAATGCTCGCTTTCGCGCTCGCATCCAACCTTTGCTCCGAGGTCACAAATATGCTTTATTTATCTTCCAGAGAGCTGTGCTTTGGCTGTAGAGGAAATTATTACCATTTATCGTTGGGGAGAGATTTGAGGATTCACCAGATGGGCTTAGACTTTATACTCTTCTTCCTCAAATTCTCTCCGTTTCTAGGTTTAATTCACTCCAACCGCCATAGCACAGAAGCCAGGAAGCAAACGAATCTATATTTATGACCTCGGAGCAAGTGTTGGATGCGAGCGCGAAAGCGAGCATTCAACACGCCGCGACTAAAGTCATAAATATAGATTCGTTTGCTTCCTGGCTTCGTCTATCTGTTTACTGAATTAAACCAGAATCCTAAACCTTCCATCTACCGTTTCAGATCTTTCCGGTGGTTCTGGTACGCAGAATTCTCCAGTAAACCAGCCATCTTTTGTGTAGTTCCATTCTTTTATTCTCGTATATGTTGTGTCAATACTGATTACATCTTCATCATTGTTCCAGACGGAGCCGACATATAAAACATACATATTTTGTCCATCAAATGTATATTTATTCCGTCCAACACCGCCATCTTCGTGAACTTCATATACTATGATACTATCCTTTTCTCCTTTTTGTGCATTCTTTAAAAATCCATCAAATTTATCTGCATTCCGCATATGTTCTTCTCTTCCGCTAAAAAATGCCGGAACAGAACAGCTTTCTATTTTATCTAATATCTTTTTTATAGTCTTACTCGGTAATACTACATTGCTGGTATCACCCTTTTCGCTTTTATCATAAATAGGCCAGACAGCCTGCATCATCTCATGTAATTCTTTTTTTGCTGTTTTATCTTCCTGCTTATCTACTGGAAGATCATAGCCTTTTTCATAGACAGTCTTTTCCTCCGTTGAATTATTCTTATCAGAAAGTACATCCATCTCATAGCCATATCCCGTATTCAATTCACTGTTCGTATCATCCTCGAATTCTTTCTCGCTATCTTTCTCTTTCATATTATTGGAATCCGAATTAGAATTATCTTCATTATTATTTCCATTCGTAATTTTTTCTATTATTTTATTCGGTCTGCCACCACTCTTCATTCCAAGTTCTGCCGCCACAGCTAAAATTGCTACTAATAAAAGAACCACTAATATAATAATAATAATGCTCTTCTTTTGCATCCAATCATTCTTATTCCTCATAACCCTCATTACAGCCTCCCGTGATTTTTTTCATAAACATAATTTTAGCAAGGCTACGGGGGTAAAAGCAAATTTCTAATTTCATGAAAATTACCATAAGATTCTGATTTGCTGAATGACAAAGGAGACGCCGAAAGAAATTTAAATTTTTACCTGATTTACGAAATTAAAACTCCCAATTCTGAATTTACTTCAACAGCCAAAGACAGCACCCAAAGAGAGAAGATACCCTATATTTGTGGCCTTAGAACGAGGATTGAATGTGAGCCTGTAAGCAAACATTCAACCCACAGTGATAGAGTCACAAATATAGGGTATCTTCTCTCTTTGGGTGCGTCTACTTTACCTGCGGCAACTCAGAATTATCCCTTTATTAATTCATAGAGTTCCTGTACATTATCCGCTATATACAATGGATTAATCTTCTCAAGGTCTTCCTTATCGCGGAATCCCCATGTGACAGAAGCACATCTAATTCCCGCATTGGCGGCTGCTTCCACATCCACTTCAGAGTCTCCAACGTAAATAGTTTCTTCTGGTTTGCATTTTAGCGTATCCATCATGATTAAGATAGAATCCGGGGCTGGTTTTCTTTTTATGCCTTCTTTTTCTCCCAAAGTCTCATTTACTTTGTCTCCTAAAAATGATTCTACCAATTCTTTTACTACAATATCACCTTTCGCAGAAACAACTCCTATAGAATAATTTTCATCAGAAAGCTTATTTACCAGCTTTTTTACCCCTGGATAAAGACCTGTTTTTTTATCAGCGTTCTTTTTATAATAAGCCTGAAAATAGGATAATACTTCTTCGTATTTTTCTGCAGTTACATTTTCTGGCAAAGATTTTTTTATTAAGGCTTTTGCGCCACCGCCTATGAAGCTTCTTACTTCTGCTTTTGTTCGTTTCGGGTATTTAAAATAGTTTAAGGTATGATTTACACTATCTTCAAGATCATCTAAAGTATTTAATAATGTACCATCTAAATCAAAAATAACTGACTTCCCCATACTTTTCCCCTCTTCTATATATCCAGTCATGTATATACATCTTATTTTAAAAAAATATGATTTCTATTTAGCTCTGTCCATTTGCAGCATTCATAAATCTTCTCTGATAGCTGATTACCTGATTCGTAGATGTAAATCTTGCAAGATAATTTGGTTCTGCTGTAATTACGACTTTGTTATTCATATCCTGGAATTCTGGTTCTGTAAGGAGTTTATCAATATCCGGATAGTTGTAAGGGCCTTCCATAGAACATACAATAAGACGTGTGTCTTTTAGATTGGAGTTCTTTAATACGCGCAGATTATGACGCATACCATCTAATCCATCCTGACCCTGCTTATCTTCAAAATGTCTGTATTTAAGAAGATCTTTACCAAATGCAAGAACATCTGCCAATGCCATATCCCTATCTGCTTCTGTATAATAATCACAGGAGATAAAGTAGTCTTTTAATGTCTCTAAAATCTTATTATCCTTTGATACTTCATACATATCAACATATTTTTTAATATTTTGAGACTGTAAAAGACGATGTCTTAAAAATGTATTGATAAAGTATGGTCTAGCCTGCATTGCCAGCATAGTCTGAAACGGCTCGAACATTAATGTAAAGTTTACACGGAATCCATGTTCATGCAGTTTCAATGCAAGATTATGCCCGCGAAGTGCATCTTCTGTTCCAACCTGATCCGGTCTCTTGTCAAGTTTTTTATTTCCACTGAGAAGCTGGGTTACATTCTGTGGTGTAACGGCTCCTGTATGAGGGACTTTAATAACTACACGATATTTAGAAAACATTTCTCTAAATTTTTCTGCCTCTTCAAGAATCTTATTGAAATCCTGCTCAAAAGGATTGTTCAGCTCCACACTGATATCACATCCCGGACCAAGTACTCTTCCGATTTCTGCCATAACTTCATCACGGTTCTTATATTTATTTCCAACATTAGCCTTTGGATTATTAATAAATAAATCGTAAATGATTCCCGGGTTACAGGTTAAATTGGAAATTAAAGGGCTGATTGGTTCCACTTCATATGGATTCGCACTGTCTGCAGAAAACAATACATTTGTTGGTCTTAATATACCATTCTTATCATAAGAAATATCTCTTACCAGATCAACCTTTACAACACCGTCTTTTTCCATCACAAGCTCTCGCTTAAAACCTGCAGGAGTTTCCCCTTCCGGTGTATGGAATGTGTTGATAACATCCTTAAACTGTTCTGTTACACCTACGTACTTTGCCATTTTTGTTAAATCGAAAAACTCTTCTTTACTAACTGGCATATCCTGTACTCTCGAAACAAAACTCTCATCTCCGCGTACGGTTTCTAATCCAAGGGAATCTAACGTTACATTTAACATACTTTTCTCCTCCTATAATAAAAATTTGATTTTAAATAACTGAGCTTCATATTGATTTTATATTATCATACTTGTATATACATGTCAATATTAAATTTATGGAGTTGAAAAATGAACAAATACACTATAAAGACAGATAAAGCATATTTTGTGGCCTCGGAGCGAGTGTTCGACATTTACTCCGAGGCCACAAAATATGCTTTATCTGTCTTTATAGTGTATTTGCTGGAAACTTCAGGGAATTTGTTGGAGAGACTTAGAGAAAAAAGTGAATTCTATTTTTCTCCCCATCCAAAGCACAGCCCTCAGCAAATCAGAATTCTAAATTCTCCCCTGTTTCTTTATTGAACACATGGACTGCATTTCCGCCAAATGCGAAAGAGATTTCACTTCCGATTGATAAATCTTCTCCACCTGTTAAATCCATCGTCTGTACGATGATAATGGTATCTCTTCCACAGGCATTGACATGTAAATGAATCGCACTTCCCATCATCTCGGATACGTCCACTTTGCCTGTGATGGCATCTTTGCCTGGCTGAGCTAAAGCGATGTGCTCTGGACGGATTCCAAGGGTGATTTCCTGTGATTTTACGTTATTTTTAGCGAGTGCTGCCTGTTTTTCTTCGGAAAGTATAATGGAAACACCACCTAATTCTACACTGTATTTCCCAGACTGTTCTACGAGTTTCGCATCAAACATATTCATCTGTGGCATACCGATAAAGCCTGCTACAAAGATGTTCGCTGGATGGTCAAATACTTCCTGTGGAGTTCCGACCTGCTGTACGATTCCATCCTTCATGATAACGATACGGTCACCAAGTGTCATGGCTTCTGTCTGGTCATGTGTTACATAAATAAATGTTGTATCAATTCTCTGACGGAGCTTGATAAGCTCTGCTCTCATCTGGTTACGAAGCTTGGCATCTAAGTTTGATAAAGGCTCATCCATTAAAAGAACTTTCGGTTCTCTTACAATCGCACGACCAATGGCAACTCTCTGGCGCTGTCCACCGGATAAAGCCTTTGGCTTACGGTCAAGATACTGTGTGATATCAAGAATTTCTGCCACTTCGTCCACTCTCTTATTCATCTCGTCTTTTGGCATCTTGCGAAGTTTTAATGGGAATTCCATGTTCTCGCGAACTGTCATATGTGGATACAGCGCATAGCTCTGGAATACCATAGCGATATCACGACCCTTTGGAGCTACATCATTCATTCTCTTTCCATCAATGAGGAGTTCTCCTCCACTGATTTCTTCGAGGCCGGCTACCATACGAAGTGTTGTGGACTTACCACATCCGGATGGACCTACTAATACGATGAATTCGCGGTCCTTGATGTCAAGATTGAAGTCCTGAACTGCTAATACGCCTTCGTCTGTAACCATAAGATTGCTCTTCTTCTGGCCCTTTTTGCTCTTCTTCTCTGTGTTTGGGTAAACTTTCTTAATATGTTTTAATGTTACCTCTGCCATATTCTTAGACTTTAGTGATACTGCCTCCGCACGATATCACCTCGCAGCCGGCGATTACTTCCGCGCCACATTACGACAGGTCTCCACACTGCCGCACCGCAAGTCTGACGGTTATCCTCCTTCTCTTTGCCCTGACCGTTCAGAAAGTGGAGTGAGACGGTTCAGGGGGGAATAAAAATTTTAATTTACAGGATTTCCCTGTAATTTAAGGCTGAGTATACACTACTTTTTTTAGTTTGTCCATACCCTTTTAAAAAAAAATTCATTTTGCAGTCAAGTTCTTTGTTCAATATGTATAATTTTTGTTATGTTTTTCAATCACTTTTAACAATTTTTTTGTATTCGACAAAAAATACTTGTAATTCTACTCATATAAGTTATATAATATGCTTATCAAGCAACTGGAAACATTTCCGAAAACGGTTCCAGTACATAGTTACATACTCTTAAGTCGCAAGACACGCAAGGATATTTAAAAAGGAGGATTCATTATTATGAGAAAAATGAAACGATTACTTGCAGCAGGCTTAGCAACAATCATGGCTTGTTCCATGCTCACCGGATGTGGCGGCGGAAGTTCCGATAAGAAAGCCTCTTCTGATAAGGACTCATCCAAAGGTTCTGTTTACTATCTTAACTTCAAACCAGAAGCAGATGAACAGTGGCAGGAACTTGCAAAAGAATACACAGACGAAACTGGTGTTCCAGTTACAGTAGTAACAGCAGCAGCAAACCAGTACGAAACTACTTTAAAGAGTGAGATGGGTAAATCCGAAGCTCCTACTCTTTTCCAGGTTAACGGTCCTGTAGGTCTTGCTTCATGGAAAGATTACTGCTACGATTTAACAGGTTCTGATATTTTAAATGAACTTACAAGTGATAAGTTTGAATTAAAGAACGGCGATGAAATCGCAGGTGTTGGTTACTGTACAGAAACTTACGGTTTAATCTACAACAAAGCACTTCTTAAAAAAGCTGGTTACACACAGGATGATATCAAATCTTTCGCAGATTTAAAGAAAGTTGCTGAAGATATCACAAAGAGAAAAGATGAATTAGGATTCTCCGCATTTACTTCCGCTGGTATGGACGGTTCTTCTGACTGGAGATTTAAAACACATCTTGCAAACCTTCCTATTTACTATGAATACCAGAAAGACGGAATCACAGATACAAAAGCAATCAAAGGTACTTATCTTGATAACTACCGTAACATCTGGGATTTATACATCAACAATGGAACATGTGATGCAAAACAGTTAAGCAAGAAGACTGGTGATGACGCTGTAGCTGAATTCACAACAGAGCAGGCTGTATTCTATCAGAATGGTACATGGGCATATGGTGATATCGCTGATATCGGAAATGATAATCTTGGAATGCTTCCTATTTATATTGGTGCTCCTGGCGAAGAGAAACAGGGACTTTGTACTGGTACAGAGAATTACTGGTGTGTAAATAAAAATGCAAGCAAAGAAGATATTCAGGCAACACTTGATTTCATAAACTGGTGCGTAACTTCTGAAGAAGGTACAAAGATGATGTGCAGCGCAGACGGAATGGGATTCGTTATTCCTTTCAAAAACAACTTAAAATCTGAAAACCCACTGGTTAACATCGCAAACGACTACATGGAAAAAGGTTATACTCCTGTAGACTGGACATTCTCCACAATGCCATCTGAACAGTGGAAGAACGACTTAGGTTCTGCACTTACTACTTATGCAGCAGATCAGACAGACGCAAACTGGAAGTTAGTACAGAATGCATTTGTTGACGGATGGGCTAAAGAAGCCGCTGCCGCTACAAAATAACTTTTTATAACAAGTTTAAACTCCTCTATTTGAAACAGTTCGAAACAAATTAAAACAAAAACTTATAAACATATCTCAGATACAGGGTGGACATACCGTCCTCCCTGTATTTTTTAAGGAGGCTATTGCTACTATGGAAAAGTCCATTAAAAAATACTGGCCGATTTTTGTACTTCCTACATTCGCAGCATTTATCATCGGCTTCATCGTTCCTTTCATCGAAGGTATTTACTTATCATTTTGCAAATTTACTACAATCAGAGATGCCTCTTTCGTGGGCTTATCTAATTATGTAGAAGCATTTAAAGACAATACATTTACTCATGCATTTGGCTTTACAGCAGTTTTTGCTGTTGTAACTTTAGTTTTAATCAACGTTCTTGCCTTTGCTATCGCACTTGCACTGACACAGAAAATCAAAGGCACAAACATTTTCCGTACTATATTCTTTATGCCTAACTTAATCGGTGGTATCGTACTCGGTTATATCTGGCAGTTAATCTTTGATGGTATTTTTGAAAAATTTGACCTGGCACTGAAATTAAGTGCAAAGCTTGGTTTCTGGGGTCTTGTCATTTTAATATGCTGGCAGCAGATTGGTTACATGATGATTGTTTACATCGCCGGACTTCAGGCAATCCCAGGCTCCTTAAATGAGGCTGCCATGATTGACGGAGCAAATAAATGGCAGCGTCTCATTCATGTTACGATTCCAAACATGATGCCTTCTATTACAATCTGTACATTTTTAACAATTACAAACTCATTTAAACTCTTTGACCAGAACCTGTCCCTGACAGGCGGTGAACCGATGCATCAGACAGAAATGATGGCACTGAATATTTACGATACCTTCTACGGCCGTGTCGGATATGAAGGTGTCGGTCAGGCAAAAGCGGTTATCTTCTTTATCATCGTTGTCGCTATCGGTATGATTCAGCTTTATGCTACTAAGAGCAAGGAGGTACAGCAATAATGAAAAATAAAACAAGTGGTATTTTTGCAACTATATTTTTTACCCTTATTTCCATATTATTTGTCTCACCAATTTTAATCGTTTTGATGAACTCCTTTAAAAAGAAAGCATTCATCAGTTTAGAGCCATTTAAACTTCCAAATGAAAAAAGTTATGTAGGTCTTGAGAACTATTTAACCAGTATCTCAAAATACGACTTTATCAAAGCAGTAGGCTGGACCGTATTTATTACCGTTCTCTCTGTTATCGTTATCCTCGTATGCTGTTCCATGTGTGCATGGTACATTACCCGCGTACAAAACAAGATTACAAAATTAATTTACCTTTTATGCGTATTTTCCATGGTAATTCCTTTCCAGATGGTTATGTTCACTTTATCAGGAACTGCTGATACACTTGGATTAAATACTCCATGGGGACTCATTATTGTTTATCTGGGGTTTGGTGCCGGACTTGCCGTATTTATGTTCTGCGGCTTTGTAAAGTCTATCCCTGTTGAAATCGAGGAAGCAGCTATGATTGACGGATGTAATCCTATCCGTACTTTCTTCTCTGTTGTCCTTCCAATTATGAAACCAACTTATATTTCTGTAGGTATTCTTGAAGCAATGTGGATCTGGAACGACTTCCTTCTTCCATACCTGATTCTTGATATTAAGAAATACAAAACCATCTCCATCATCATCCAGTACATGAAGGGAAGTTATGGACGAGTAGATATGGGTGCCATCATGGCATGCCTGATTATGGCAGTTATCCCTGTTATTGTATTCTACTTAAGCTGCCAGAAATATATTATTAAAGGTGTTGCGGCCGGAGCAGTTAAAGGGTAATATATTACATATCATTTATTTGGAAGGTAATGCGTATGACAATCAAAGATATTGCTCGTTTATCGGGATACGGTATTGGAACCGTATCCCGGGTTTTAAATAATCACCCAGATGTCAGCGAAAAGGCCAGAAAGAAAATATTGAGCGTGATTGAAGAAAATAATTTCCAGCCAAACAGTAATGCCCGACATCTGAAAATGCAGTCCAGTTCCTCTGTGATTCTTATTGTAAAAGGAACTTCTAACCTGCTATTTGCTGACATTGTAGAACAGATGCAGTCTCTCTTCTTAAAGAATGGAGAAAATGTTTCTACCTATTATATAGATGAAGATGCCAATGAAGTAAACTATGCGATCCAGCTTTGCCGCGACCGCAACCCAAAGGGAATCGTTTTCTTAGGTGGTAACTTAGAATATTTTAAAGAAGATTTTGCACACATCCACATCCCCTGCCTTTTATTGACCAACAACAGCAGTGATCTGGACTTTGACAATCTTTCTTCTGTGACAACCTGTGATGAACAAGCTGCCCAGTCCGTCATTGAGTATCTTGCTAAAAAGGGACATACCTCTATTGGTGTGGTCGGCGGTAATCTGACCGAAACAGAAATCAGTTTCCGCAGATTTACCGGTGCAAAATGGGGATTTAAAAACAGCAAACTTTCATTTAACCAGCGACTGCAATATGAGCCTTGCCGCTTCTCCATGGAAGAGGGCTATCAGGCAGCTATGCGGCTTTTAAACCGTAATACTGCTATCACTGCTATTTTTGCAATGAGTGATCTAATTGCCCTTGGAACAATGCGTGCAATCTATGACATGGGAAAAAGAGTACCAGAAGACATTTCCATCGTTGGATATGATGGTATCGCACTTTCCAGATACTGCGTACCCCGCCTTACAACTGTACAACAGGACACAACACAGCTCGCTAAAAAGGGAGTTGACCTGATGCTGCAGCGAATTAATTATCCTTATCATGCAACACATAAAACAACACCATTTCATTTGATTGAAGGTGAAAGTGTTATGGAATTGAACGGAGATAAATAAATATTATTTTCCAATTCAAAAGACAGAACACTATAGCAATTTCATAAAACAATAAAAGATAGTGTAGCACTATGTTTAACATTACAATAAAAATATAAACAAAACGGGAGGTCTCTTATGAGAACCGCAGGAATATTAATGCCGATCACTTCCCTCCCTTCTCCTTACGGGGTTGGAACACTGGGACAGTGTGCGTGTGATTTTATACAATTTTTACATCGTGCCGGACAGACATACTGGCAGATACTTCCGATATGTCCAACAGGATATGGGGATTCCCCTTACCAGTCCTTCTCCTCCTATGCCGGCAATCCATATATGATTGACTTTGATGACTTAAAAAAAGAAGGACTATTACAGGAAGAAGAATATGCTTCTATTTCCTGGGGTGATAATCCAGCAAGAGTAGATTACAGCCTGCTCTACAGCCATAAATTTTCTATCTTAAGAATAGCATGTTCCCGCATATCCGGGGTACTTTCTGAACGTTTTCAGACTTTCTGTAAAGAACAGAACGTCTGGTTAAATGATTATGCATTGTATATGTCGATTAAAGATTACTACGGCGGTCAATCCTGGCAGGAGTGGCCGGAAACTCTCCAGAAAAGAGAAAAAGATTCTCTGGAAGCCATCCGCCAGGAACTTACCGATGAAATCCTGTTCTGGAAAAAGGTTCAGTTTTTGTTTTTCTATCAATGGGACAAATTAAAAGCATATGCAGAAGAAAATAATATAAAAATTATTGGTGATCTTCCTATTTATGTTTCTTACGACAGTGCTGACGTTTGGGCACACCCGGAAGAATTCCAGCTTGATGAAAACCTTTGTCCAATCGAAGTTGCCGGATGCCCACCCGACGGATTTTCCGCTGACGGCCAGCTTTGGGGCAACCCTCTTTTCAACTGGGACTACATGAAAGAAACTGGATATCAATGGTGGGTAAACCGCATTGCTTACCAGTCAAAAATCTACGATGTGATCCGCATCGACCACTTCCGCGGATTTGATGAATACTATGCCATTCCATACGGTGATTCCACCGCCAAAAATGGATATTGGAAACCAGGTCCTGGCATGGATTTATTCACTACGATTGAGAACAAACTTGGTAAACTTCCTATCATTGCAGAAGATCTCGGATTCTTAACAGACTCCGTAAAACAGCTTTTGGCATCTACTGGATTTCCAGGAATGAAAGTCCTCGAATTTGCCTTTGACAGCAGAGATACTGGTTCTGGTTATCTTCCACACTGTTATCCAAATAATTGCGTTGTATACACAGGAACACACGATAATGATACCATTCTTGGCTGGTTTGAAACCGCTCCGGAAGAATTCCAAAACAATGCTATTCGTTACCTCCGTCTTACAAAAGAAGAAGGTTATCATATTGGTATGATGCGTTGTGCCTGGGCAAGTGTTGCCAATACTGCGATTATGCAGATGCAGGATTTTCTTGGACTTGGAGTGGAAGGCAGGATGAATACACCTTCTACGCTGGGCGGAAACTGGACATGGCGATGCCTGCCGGGAGATTATAATAATGAACTGGCAGACTGGCTCTATGAAGAAACCAAAATATATGATCGACTGAATTAATTGAATTGAAGAAAACAGACGAAAAATAAAAAGTATAAGGTAGAATCTGTACCAGCAGTCTCTAACTTATACTTTTATTTTTCTGTTTTTTCATCAATTCTTTAAATAAAATTTTTTTATTTTACACAGTTTTTTTCTATTGCTAAATTGAAGAATCAAATTTAGTTTTATCTTCCATTAACTTATCATAAGCATTATAAACAAAACCACAGCTAAATTGATTCCCATTATTATAAGAAACTTTAAAATAATGTTTAAAAGTCGTAAACCTTCACCATCATCGCTCTTAGAGTTTACATTCTGATATTGTAGTTGCTCCCCTTCTCCTCCTTCCGTATATCTGATATATTTAACATCCTCGACAGCTTTATATGAACTCTTTTCTCTCCTGTACCGAGCCAAAGGGTCTGTAGTTTTCATAATTTCTTTATAAAAATTATTTAACCACTCTATATCGTCTCTTGTACAAATATCATATTGTGATGTTCCAACCTCATGTACATAATTATTTCTAATATGTCTATAATGTTTTAACTTATATAGCGTTTTATTCCATAAAGGGACATATCTATTTCCATCATTTACTTCTTTCATCGTATCTATATATGTAGTAACACCTTTCTCACTATTAAAAATTTCTTTACATATTTTATCCAGATGTTTATAAGATTCCATAAAATCATTATTTAAATTAGTCATTTCTTACCTTTCTTCTATTCTATCAGAAAATTCTCCGTAATACATTTTATACTGCTCAAAGACTTCCAAGTTTTTTAACCAGCAATTCTCCTTGTACAGAATTTGTCTTTAATCAATCTTATTTTCACTATACTCTACATGAAAAGCCATTGCCACATCTTTATCTCTCCTCATAAATAATACAGTATATATTTCTTAAAGAGCTGTCAATTTTAATAGTTAACTCCTTTTAAATAATAAAGAACTTTTCTAATATCAATTTATTATTTTCCCTGACGAGAATGAAGATACCATAAACATTATATTTCCATATTGTCCCATATTCAACAATACTTATAATTTATTCTTAATGAAATATTCTAAACAAAAAAGAACTCTACCTCACAAACGTAGTAGAATAAAGAAAGATATATCCGTATATCTTCCAAAAACGATACCACGCCATCGATAGAGTCCTTTTTCTTTTGAAGTATAGTTACTACCATAATTTTTATAGTAGCTCAATTACATTCTATAATTATTCAGCTTTTCCGATAGAACCGAAGATTTCCATCTTTTCTTTTACAGTAGCTTTGATTGCTTCTGCACCAGGAGCTAATAACTTACGAGGGTCAAATCCTTTTCCTTCTAAGTCTTTGCCTGCTTCGATATATTTACGTGTAGCTTCTGCGAAAGAAATCTGGCATTCTGTGTTTACGTTAATCTTAGAAACACCGAGGGAAATAGCTTTTTTAATCATATCTTCTGGGATTCCTGTACCACCGTGTAATACGAGAGGCATTTCTCCAGTTAATTTCTGGATGTCATCTAATACGTCGAACTGTAATCCAGCCCAGTTTTCTGGGTATTTTCCGTGGATGTTACCGATACCTGCTGCTAACATTGTTACACCAAGATCAGCGATAGCTTTACATTCCTGAGGATCTGCACATTCGCCCATTCCTACAACGCCATCTTCTTCTCCACCGATAGAACCAACTTCTGCTTCGATAGACATTCCTTTTTCGTTACAGATTGCTACTAATTCTTTTGTCTTTTCAACGTTCTCTTCGAATGGAAGATGAGAACCATCAAACATGATGCTGGAGAATCCAGCTTCGATACACTTCTTAGCTCCTTCATATGAACCGTGGTCAAGATGAAGTGCTACAGGTACTGTGATGTTTAACTCTTCTAACATTCCGTTTACCATACCTACAACAGTTTTGTATCCTGTCATGTATTTGCCCGCACCTTCGGATACACCTAAAATAACTGGGGATTTACATTCTTCTGCTGTTAACAGGATTGCTTTTGTCCACTCAAGGTTGTTGATGTTGAACTGTCCTACTGCATAATGTCCTGCTTTTGCTTTCTGAAGCATCTCTTTTGCTGATACTAATGCCATAATTATTAACCTCCATAAATATAAATATCTGCTTGCGCAGTTGTCGATGTATGGTAGCATCGCCCTAAGTTATACGAACCTATTATAACCCCAGTTCAGAAAAAAATAAAGATAATTTTGCAATAATCTTATTATTATCATTATCTCAATCCACCGTCAGCAATTCACGAAGCCTGAATAATCAGGTAATTACTGGTGATTTATTCCTGTCAGAACGGGATTTCCTATATTATTATATTAAATTTTTACTTAAATTCAAGACCGTATTTTTCGATCATTTCCTGACGTACTGCCATATACTTTTTGTTCTGTTTTTCTGTTGTGAGCTGCTGCATGATCTGTGGATATACTTCTGCAAATTCAGACTGTTCTCCACCTGTAAGCTCGTCTACACGAATTAAGTGATATCCGAAATCTGTTTTTACTGGTCCGATTACTTTGCCTACTTCTGCAGTAAATACAGCTTCGTCAAATTCTTTCACCATCTGTCCACGGCCAAATGTTCCAAGGCTTCCGCCCTGTGCTTTAGATGGGCATGTAGAATATTCTTTTGCAGCGTCTTCAAATGTTTTTACACCGCTCTCGATTTCTTCTAATACTTTCTTACTTTCTTCTTCTGTTGCTGTAAGAATGTGTTTTGCTGTAGCTTTTGCTTCTTTTACGAACATTGTCTTATGCTCGTTGTAGTATGCTTCACATTCTTCCTGTGTTGCCTGGATATCTTTAATCTCCTGAGTTAAAGCGTACTGTCCTAAAAGTTCTCTCTTAACAGCTTCCATTGTAGCAAGGAAAGCTTCGTCCTGGTCATACTTTTTGTCATATCCAAGTTTTTCGAATAAGAAGTAGTTTGCATACTGAGTTAATGCCTGCTTTCTTCCTTCTTCTGTTGCTACATAAGCCTGCTGCTGTTCTGGAAGCTTGCTTAAAAATTCATTAAATTCTGTTTCTGTGATTTCTCTTCCTGCGGAAACTGCAATAATTTTCTCTGACATGATTCCTGTACCTTCTATACTAATAGAGTTTTAAAATAAAATTAAAAGCAGACAAATTACTGTCTATGAGCGTTCAACATACAATATCACAACAAAACGATTTCTTTTTTATTGTAAGATCTGCATGCTTTACATATACTTATGAGGTATCGCTAGAGCGTGTTTAAAAAATGCTTTCTGCAAGATGTGCATCACAATTTGTGGGAGATTTTACCTGAATGAGGGCGGCGTAGCGGGCTACGTCAACTGAATGAAAGCGGCGTAATGGGCTACGTCAACCAAATGAAGGCAAAATATACCATAAATTGAGGTGTGCAGATTGCTGGAATGATTTTTCAAACACGCTCTAACTTCATTCAAAATTTTCAACAATGATACGTCTATATACACTTCTCAAGTATATCTCTGATTCTCTAATGTACCGTTCTCTAAATATCTGCCTTATGAAACTTCATTATACTATTAAAATAAGAAGGACTCTCCTTTTCTTTTTAATTTGTGACTTCCGTGATACCACAAATGTCACATATTGTATATAATAACACAGAACGGCTTATGTTTGCGAACTATTTCTTTGAATTTCTGCAAAAATATTTTTGATTCCCGCTACAAAGTAAAGAAAAAATTACATTTTTCTCAAATATACGACAATGGTATTTCTGTACAATTCATTTTCTCTTTTTATCTGTAATGATTCGTGTTCTTTTCCAAAAGTATACATAATTTCATCTTGATAAATAGTACCTGATATGGTAAAATTAGATACATAAAACGAGCTTTTTAAAGCACTAACATTTAACATTGGAAGGAGTTACAATATGTATTTAGACGAGTACAAACGCTGGCTTGCTGCTGACTTAGAAGATAGTGATCTTCATCCTGAGCTTGCCGGCATCGAGGGAAATGATGACGAGATTAAAGACCGTTTTGCAGTTGCACTGAAGTTCGGAACTGCTGGTCTCAGAGGTGTTCTCGGAGCTGGAACAAACCGTATGAACATCTATGTAGTACGTCAGGCTACACAGGGTCTCGCCAACTGGGTAAAAACACAGGGTGGCAACCAGACAGTTGCTATCAGCTATGACAGCCGTATTAAGAGTGATGTTTTTGCCAAGACTGCTGCTGCCGTTCTCGCCGCTAATGGAATTAAAGTTCGCATTTACGATGCATTAATGCCTGTTCCAGCACTTTCTTTTGCTACACGTTACTATGAGTGTAACGCAGGTATCATGGTTACTGCATCTCACAATCCAGCTAAGTATAACGGTTACAAAGCTTACGGTCCTGACGGATGCCAGATGACTGATGATGCAGCCGCTATCGTATACGATGAGATTCAGAAGACTGATGTTCTTACCGGGGCAAAATACATTTCTTTCGCAGAAGGTGTTGAGCAGGGACTCATCCGTTTTGTAGGAGATGATTGTAAGAATGCATTCTATGAAGCTATCGAGGCACGTCAGGTTCGTCCAGGTCTTTGCAAGACTGCTGGTCTTAAGTTAGTATACAGCCCACTAAACGGTTCTGGTCTTGTTCCTGTAACAAGAGTATTAAATGACATCGGTATCACAGATATCACTATCGTTCCTGAACAGGAATATCCTAACGGATACTTCACAACATGCAGTTATCCTAATCCAGAGATTTTTGAAGCATTAAAGCTTGGTCTTGATCTTGCAAAAGAATCTGGTGCAGATCTTATGCTCGCTACTGACCCTGATGCAGACCGTGTTGGTATTGCTATGAAGTGTCCAGACGGTTCTTATGAACTTGTAACAGGTAATGAGATGGGTGTTCTGCTTCTTGACTACATCTGTGCAGGCCGCAAAGAATTAGGCACACTTCCTGAGAAGGCTGTCGCAGTGAAATCCATCGTTTCCACACCACTTGCAGACGCTGTTGCTGCTCATTACGGTGTAGAGATGAGAAGTGTACTTACAGGATTTAAATGGATTGGTGACCAGATTGCTTCCTTAGAAGCTGCTGGAGAAGTAGACCGCTTCATCTTCGGTTTCGAAGAGAGTTACGGTTACTTAGCTGGACCTTACGTTCGTGATAAAGATGCTGTAATCAGCTCCATGCTCATCTGTGAGATGGCTGCTTACTACAGAAGCATCGGAAGCTCCATCAAAGAAAGACTCGAAGAAATCTATGCTGAATATGGCCGTTACTTAAATGTTGTAGACAGTTTTGAATTCCCAGGTCTTACAGGTATGGATAAGATGTCTGGAATCATGCAGGGACTTCGTGATAACCCACCTGCATCTATCGCAGATAAGAAGGTTGTCAGCGTAACAGATTATAAGAATGCAGAGGCTACTGGACTTCCAGCTGCTAACGTACTTACATACGGTCTTGATAATGGCGCAACTGTTGTTGTTCGTCCATCTGGTACAGAACCTAAGATTAAGACATATTTTACTACACTTGGAAAGGATCTTGCAGACGCTCAGGCAACAAAGGATGAATTAGCTGCTGCATTGGCTCCACTGTTTAAGTAGTTAAATTCTTATTTGCCGCAGTCAAAGAGACGCTCGCAGTAAATAAAAGAACCTATATTTGTGACTTTAGTCGCGGCGGTTGGAATACTCGCTTATACACGCTCGTATCCAAACCTTGCTCCGAAGCCACAAATATAGGTTCTTTTATTTACTGTGAGCTGTCTTTGGATGCCTATGCAAACTCAGAATTTATTTTGAGAAAGATTTGATGGGGATGCACACCATTTATCTTCGGGAGTTCGTCTGTTTTGCAGACTCACAAATCAGGATTTTTTCTTATATGCCATTCCCAGGCCATATGCTATAAATATAATCACAAATCTTATTATTGTACCTGTACTCAATAATGTCCCTGCCTGTATTTGTAAAACACATAAAACTACACAAAGGATAATTAAGAGTATTGTGTAGATTCTATTTAGATATTTTTTCATAAATTTTCTCCTTTATATTACAGAGAGTGAGGATTCATCTGTTTCGCCAGCTCGTATATATACCAACTTAACAAATCAGTCTTCATCCTCCTGATATTCTAAGATATCTCCAGGCTGGCAATCCAATGCTTTACAAATAGCATTCAACGTCGAAAATCGAATTGCGCTTACTTTTCCGGTTTTAATCTTCGACAAATTTACATTGGCGATTCCTATCTGCTCAGATAAATCTTTTAAATTAATCTTTCTATCTGCCATTACCCTGTCTAATCTCAATATAATTGCCATACTTCACCTACAACATCCCATCTACTTCTTTCTGTAAACTACATCCATATTTGAATACTGCCGAAAGGCAATACAAAACAAGCACAATCACAATTCCCAATACTACAGAAGAAAGATTAATTTCATTAACTGAACCAGTTGGGACAATAATATAAACAAATAACGCTGCCGATATTTTATTAATCTGATTTGATATTTGGGGGATAAATGGAGATTCACTTAGCTCTATCCATTCAAAAATCTGCTTTGTAAACCTGGCTACCAAAAACAAACTAATACAATTAATAAGCAAGCATATAAACAACGTAAAAGGTTCCTGTGATGATAAAGATAGCTTTTTCATTTCTGTTGTTACAATGTCAGGCCTATCAATCTGTATCACAGTAAACACTACTAATGCTCCTATAGACAAAACAGAGCCGAAAATCAAATTTCCGGAAATTCTCAATTTATTTTTTAAGCTTATCCTACTTCAAAAATTGGTGAACTACTCAGCAACTGAATTAGCGGAAATTCTCGCTTAATTTCCTAAAAACAGCGCAAAACTTAATTCCATTTAAAATTTTAAACTTATCTTCTATCTTATATTCAAAAATGCCTCTGATTTTACCCAGAAGCATTCTTGACCTACATCTAATTTTCTCTTTTCCATATAAATTTATTGATATAACCAAGTTAAAACTTACTTTTTCCAACTCTATTCTGTCATAAGCCATGCTGTCCCATCTGGCATTCTGTTCAGATATCCTTTATACCTTTCCAGAATCTTTCCTGTCTCTAAATATCTTACGATGACCTCTTCTCCATATCCATAATCCAATACATCCAGTAAATCCTCATTCCATTTAGAACTATACATTTTCTCGTTTTCTACAAACTCAATGCTTTCATTTTCTTCCAGATATATTTTTCGTTTCGGATTCAAAAATTCTATGGCATTTTCTTCCATACTATTTCGTACAATCATAAAGGGGCTTTCAATTAATCTGATATTCATTAAATCATCAATTTCCGAAAGCGAAATTTCTTCGATTACTTCAACACTTTCTTCATCTGGTTTATAGGCAATCGCCTGAAGGATTCTTTTATTAAAATCATATCTCAAAATCCCAAAAGAATTACTTGCCTTGTCATACACAGGAGCCTCCATATACACATTTTTCTCCTGTTTTATCGGCTCATATGCCTTGCCAGTTTTATTAAAAAAGCATAACTTACTTCCAGCATACTCTCTTCCTTTTCCATATTCCTCCGCTACTTCCACATTAGACATCCACGTTGGATAAATACCGTAATACCACTCATCAGTATTTTCGAACTTCTCTACACAGAAATCTTCAAATCCATGAAATGTTTTTATCTCCATAATAATCTCCTTATCCTTTAAAATATAAAATTTGCCACAGGAAAGCAGACCCCCTCTTAGAGGAATGGTTTTTCAAACATGCTCTAAATCCAAAAACAGCTCCCAAAAAGAGAAGATATCCTATATTTGTGGCCTTATAGCGAGGATTGAATGTAAACCCGAAAGCAAACATTCAACCCACAGTGATAGAGTCACAAATATAGGATATCTTCTCTTTTTGGGAGCGTCTCTCCCTGCCTGCGGCAACCCAGAATTATTCTACAGTAACACTCTTTGCAAGGTTTCTAGGTTTATCAACATCAAGTCCTCTTGCAACGCTTACATAATATCCCATTAACTGTAATGGAATAATAGCGAGTGTCGTTGTAAAATGCGGATCTGTCTTAGGCACATATACAACAAAGTCTACCATGTCTTCAAGGTAGTAACTTCCGTTCTCTGCAACACCCATCAGGTATGCGCCACGGCTCTTTACTTCCTGCATGTTACTCAGTGTCTTCTCGCAAAGGTGGCTCTGAGTAAGAACACCGATTACAAGTGTTCCATCTTCAATCAGGCTGATGGTTCCGTGTTTTAACTCACCTGCTGCGTAAGCTTCGGAATGTACATAGCTGACTTCTTTCATCTTCAGGCTTCCTTCCTGACAGATTGCGTAATCAAGTCCACGACCGATAAAGAATACATCGTGTGCGGATGCAAATTTATTAGCGAACCACTGAATTCGTTCTTTATCTGCTAAGATGCTTGCAACCTTTTCTGGAAGGAGCACGATCTCTTTGAGCATGCTATTGAGGGTAGATTCTTCAATCTCTCCTCTTACCTGTGCAGCGTACATGGAGAGGATATACATACAAATTAACTGTGTGCTGTATGCCTTAGTGGTAGCAACGGCAATTTCAGGTCCGGCTAAAGTGTACATAACGTGGTCTGCTTCTCTTGCAATACTGGAACCAACTACATTAACGATTGCTAATGTCTTTACTCCCATTTCTTTTGTAAGACGCAGTGCTGCAAGGCTATCTGCTGTCTCTCCTGACTGTGAAATAATGACAACTAATGTATCTTGGGAAAGCTTTGGATTACGGTAACGGAATTCAGAGGCGAAATCTACGTCTACCATTAATCCTGTGAGGTCTTCCATCACATATTTGGCTGCAATACCAACATGATAAGCAGAACCGCAGGCTACGATACAAATTCTATGATACTGTGCAAATTCTTCTGGTGAAATACCGACAGAACTTAAATCAATCTTACCGTCTTTTACATATGTATTGATTGTATCTTTGAGTGCCTTTGGCTGCTCATGAATCTCTTTCATCATGAAATGCTCGAAACCGCCTTTTTCCGCTGCTTCTGCATCCCACTTAATGTTAACCATTTCTTTTTCAATCTCGTCACCGTTCATGTTAAAGAAACGGATGCTGTCTTCGTGAAGTTCTGCCATCTCCATGTTATCAAGATAGTATACATTTCTTGTGTAAGAAAGGATAGCAGGAACGTCAGATGCGATAAATGCTCCACCTTCATTCTGTCCAACGATTAATGGACTGTCTTTTCGTGCTGCGTAAACAACACCTGGACGATCTTTGAACATAATACCCAGTGCGAAAGAACCACGAACACGAAGTAATGCTCTTGACATACTTTCTAATGGGTTATGATCTGTCTTCTCATAGTAATAAGCGATAAGCTTCACTGCTACTTCTGTATCTGTCTCAGAATAGAAAGTATAACCTTTCTGTGTGAGATGGTCTTTTAATTCCTGATAGTTTTCAATGATTCCGTTATGAACCATAACAACCATCTTGTCATCACTGCAATGAGGATGCGCGTTCTTCTCAGAAGGTGCGCCATGTGTTGCCCAACGGGTATGACCAATACCACATCCACCTGGCATCGCCTTTCCGCTGTCTGTCTTCTCTAACAGATTCTTAAGACGTCCCTTTGTCTTTACAATGTCTATGTCATTCTCAGCTTCATTGAAAACAGCTACTCCGGCTGAATCATATCCCCTGTACTCCAGTTTTGATAAACCATTCAGTACAATTGGCGCTGCCGCCTCTCTACCAGTGTATCCAACAATTCCACACATATATAATCTCCTTTAAAAGTTAAAATGATTGAAACAATTTAAATTTTTCATCCTTAAGTGTAGCATGGTTATCGGGAAAAGGCAAGATTTTACGCGCCAATTCACTTTCCTGATTTTTTCGGAAACAGTTTGTTATTTTTATTAGGTTAGTATCCGGTTTTAATTTATTTTCTTCTTTGTTCTGTCGGATTTCTACAATTATTATATATGCAACTATTCAGAGTACTTGCAGTTTGCCCGTAATCCCTTTTTGATAAATACTGCTTTTCTCTGAATAGTTACTTTTCTAATATTAAAACTTATTCCCTCTGCTTATTTTTATTCCAAATTACTTAACATATTACAGACTCACAACAACCATATAACTTTTACCCGTTTAAGTGACATCCTCCCTCACCTATAGAGGTGGGGGCTTCCCAACCTCGGCAAGTTTGGTTCTCGTTCGATAACACTACTGTGCTAAGCATAAGCGAGCTATCCCCGTGTGTCCCACGGTTGTGTTATATTGTATAAAAACTAAGCTAATTTCTCATATTCAGCAACAATCGCATCTAACAGCTTTTCATCTGTAAGCTGAGTGATTTCTTTTGCTGCTTCACGAACGCCCTGCTCTTTGATTTTTGCCTGAAGTTCAACGCTCTGTTTGTCTTCTGGATTATCATAGTGTAAAGCTGCACCAACACCAACAAGTAAGTGGTCTACTGGAAGTCCATATCCTGCTGCTGTTGTTAATGGGCTGATCAGGCGGTCTGTTGGGCTTAATTTACGAAGTGGCTCACGACCTACACGGCTTACATCGTCCTGTAAGTATGGGTTTTTGAAACGTCCGATAATCTTTTTGATGTATGCTGCATGTTTTTCAGGGTCGAAACCATGTTTCTTGATGAGTCCGTCACCACTCTCTTTCATTGCTTTAGATACGATGTCATAGATTTCTTCATCAGCGATCGCTGCATCGATTGTTGGGAATCCACGAAGCTTTCCAAGATAAGAAGTGATGCAGTGTCCTGTATTTAATGTGAATAATTTACGCTCAATGTATGCCATTAAGTCATCTACAAGAGTCATTCCTTTGATTTCTGGAATCTCGCCCTTGAAGCTTGCGCGCTCTACATCCCATTCGTAGTATTCTTCTACTACTACATCAATGAAGTTTTCGCTCTTTACAGGAGGTACGATTCTGTCAACTGCACAGTCTGGGAATCCGACATACTCATCTGCAAATGCTTTTCCTTCCTCGCTTAAGTTTTCGTAAACAGCTTTCTTTAACTGAGATGTTCCACGGATTGCATTTTCACATGCGATGATGTTCATCGGCTCTTTGTTTCCGTCTGCCATACGTTTTTCGATAGCTGCTGCGATTGTAGGAGCGATACGAGGTAAAATAACAAGACCAACAGCTGTTGTTACAAGGTCAGCACTTGCGATTTCATCTACTGCTTCTGGCTTTGTAGAATTTACACCACTGATGTTTTCGATTTTCTGATCTTCACATTCTACGTCCATTACATGAACTGTGTATGTTTTATCCTCATTAATTTTATCGATAATCTTGTCTACAACGTCTGCAAATACTACATGATAACCGGACTGACTAAGTAAAGCTCCAATAAAACCACGACCGATATTACCTGCTCCAAACTGAACTGCCTTTTTCATAATCTGACTCCTTCTTTCTTAAATCTAAACCTCGGGACTATTCCCGATGTTATTTCAATATGATTTTTTAATATAGTTTTTACTTAATTTAATTACTCACCTTTGTTATTTATTTTAACCAAAAGTTTTCATGATAGTGTCAACGTCAGCATTCTTTTTCAGTGTTTCGAGAAGTTCTTCGTCCTCAAGACTTGCTACGATGTTTCCAAGAATCTCAAGATGCTCATCACCAACACCTGCAATACCGATTACGAGATATGCTTTCTCATCACCAAAGTCAACACCTTCTGGATACTGCATTACTACGATACCAGATTTTTTAACGGTTTCTTTTGCATTAGATGTTCCGTGAGGAATTGCAACTCCCATACCCATGTATGTAGATACCATATTTTCACGGTCAACCATTGCCTGAATATAATCTTCATTTGTGAAGCCAAGGTCACATAAAAGCTGGCCTGCTGCACGAATTGCTGTTTCTTTATCTACACTCTTTAAGCCTGTTTTGATACCTTCTTTTTTAAGAACGGCTTTTTTTGCTTTCTTTTCTTCTTTTACTTCAGGTTCTACTGCTGGAGCTGAGGCGGATGTACCATTTGCACGTCCCTCTAACTCTGCATAGAATGTATCAAGGTTAGGATCCTGAAGGAAGTTTCCGATTGCTACTAATCTTGCCTGTGGCGCACTCTTAACTGCTCTGTCCTGTAAAATGTACTGGCATACAACGACATCTGCGTCTGCAGGAACATTATCTACAGATGTATTTGTTACTGTAATTCCAAGATTTAAAGGTTTAATACGATTTCTGAACTTTGTTGCTCCCATTGCAGAAGATCCCATACCAGCGTCACATGCGAATACGATTTTCTTAATGTCATCTGCCTTAACATCTGCTCCGGAAAGAACTTCTGCTGCCTGTCCTTTGGACTCAGCTTTCATGTCGCTTGTCTTTTTCTGTGCATCTTCAAGACTCTTGCTTCCTGCCATCTTAACGATCGGTGAAGAAACTAAGAAAGATACTGTTGCTGCAATCAGAACACCAAGTGCTGTGATTACGATAGAACTCTTTGGTGACATTGACATAAATGCGATGATGGAACCAGGTGCGGAAGGTCCTACAAGACCTGCTTTTGTAATACTGTAGAAAAGGATCGCACAGATATTACCTGCGATTGGTCCAACGATTACTAATGGATTCATAAGGATGTATGGGAAATAAATCTCATGGATACCACCGAAGAAGTGAATGATAATTGCTCCAGGTGCGGAATCCTTTGTTGCTTTATCCTTAGAAAATGCCCAGTAAGCAAGAAGTAATCCAAGACCTGGACCTGGGTTAGCCTCTAACATATACATGATGGACTTACCAGCTTCTGCTGCCTGTTCAATTCCGATAGGAGTAAAGATACCATGGTTGATTGCGTTGTTCAAGAATAATACTTTCGCTGGCTCAATAAAGATTGCTGCGAGTGGAAGAAGACTATGATCTACAAGTACCTGAACACCACCTTTTAATACTACAAGTACGGCACTCATGAAAGGTCCGATTGCATAGTAACCAACGATAGCTAATAACATACCGAAGATACCAATGGAGAAGTTGTTAATTAACATCTCAAATCCGGCTGGCATTCTTCCGTCCATTGCCTGGTCAAACTTTTTAATAACAAAACCAGCCAAAGGACCCATTACCATAGCACCCATCAACATTGGATAATCAGGTGCTCCGACGATTACACCGATGGTTGCGATCGCACCCATTACTCCGCCTCGGTCTCCACCGATTAACTTACCACCCTGGAATGCAATCAGGACTGGAAGTAAGTAATTAAGCATTGGTCCGTTTAAAGTTGCAAGCTGTGCATTTGGAAGCCATCCTTTTTCGATAAATAATGCTGTGATGAAGCCCCATGCGATGAATGCTCCGATATTTGGCATTACCATTGAACTGAGGAACTTACCAAAACGTTGTACTGCGTTTTTCATGTTACATATCTCCTCTCTTTTTTGTCCCTCCCCTTTGGCTTAATATCTGTCTCCATTCTTACGTTTTGCCTCCGGCTTTGGGATATTGACACTGTGTTTTTTTGCACTGCCTTTGTTCTCTATGTTTATATTGTAAAGCACAAAATGACAAAATTCAAGGGAATGATACCGCAACTTTGTCGGTAAGACTTCCCGACAAACTGTCACTTTATCATCAATATACCCAATTTCTTTGTCGCTCTTTTGTGCATTTTCACAAGAAGTATTTGTCAGTAAAATATTGTATAATAAGAGGAAGAATAGGAAAGGAAGAAAAAATCATGCAGCTCACACCACGCGCAGATAAAATAATCCGCATTCTGCTCCGCTTTTCACCGGACAGCCCTGTGACAATCGGTATCATTTCAGAAGAACTCGGTGTCAGCGACCGCTCCGTCCAGCGCGAACTGCCAACCGTTGAAAAATGGATGAAGCATAATGGCTTTTGCTTTGTACGCAAACGAAGTGTAGGACTTTTAATTGACGAGACACCAGAACGATTAAAAGAGTTAGCTGCTCTTTTAGATGAAAAAGATACAAATAGCTCCGCTCCTGCAGATAACCGCCCAGAAAGGCTGACTCTCTTATGTCATGACCTTCTCCTCGCAGAAGAGCCGATTAAATCTTACTACTTCACAGAAAAGTTCGAGATTTCCGAGGGTACACTTACTGCTGACCTTAACCAGCTTGAAACCTGGTTTACAAAGTATCAGCTAAAGCTCGTCCGCCGTCCCGGACTTGGTGTATTTATAGAAGGAACAGAAATCGCAAGAAGACAGGCATTGACTTCTTTCATATGTAAACAGGTAAATGAACATCACTCCATTGGCAATCTCCAGGACAAGAAGTTTCTGTCAGACCGAAATTTTATCAATGAAATTGATGGCGAAGTAATGGCCGAGGTTAATCACATTCTTGGCGGCTGTCAGAAACAGCTTGGTATGCAGCTTTCTGACAATGGATATTTACACTTGCTTGTATACACTTCCCTCTGTGTACAGAGAATGCAAAAAGGACGATTTATCAAAGAACTCAAACAGTCTTATGCAGAAATATCTATCCAGCCGGAGTATGCCGTTTCCGAATATATTATGAAGGAACTACGCCAGTTTTTCCATTTATCTATTTCTGTCGATGAGACCATCTATATGGCTGTCTTTATTTCCGGACAGCGTATATGGCCATCTGGAAGCAGCGATTTAACTGATATAAAAAACCTTGACGTACATCAGATTACCCTGTCCATCATAAAAAAAGTCAACGAAATTTTACATATAAACTTTATGAGAGACAGCCGGCTCCTCACAGAATTAAGCGGACATATCCAACCGACCATTGCCAGACTCCGCGCTGGAATCCCCGTAGAAAATCCGCTGTTAAAGGAATTTCAGGAAAGTTATCCTTCTGTATATAAGGCTTGTGAAGAGGGACTTTCTCTCCTCTGTCCGATTCTTGGCATAAAAAAAGTTCCCGCCAGCGAAATTGGTTTTATTACCCTTTATTTCACAATGGCAATGGAACGTATTGAAAAAGAAATCAAAAAGCTTTCTGTTATGATTGTCTGTCCAACTGGAATCGGAAGTTCAAGACTTCTCACAGAGAGCTTGAAAAAGGAATACCCTGACCTTGATATCCGCGGTATAACCTCCGCTTTTGAATTAGATAATATTCGATTACAGGAAGAAGGCGTTGACCTTGTTATCTCCACTGTAAAGCTAGAGATTGCCTACCCATACATCCACGTCAATCCAATATTAACCCGTCAGGATAAAATACTGCTCGATTCTCGCATCAAAGTCATTCAGGAACAGAAAAGGCAGGCACAGGAAAAAGAAATCAAAGAACCCGAAGTTCCTTCTGATTCCTCAATCTGTAGAAAAGATGTAGAATTTCTCTCCGCCATTGGAAGCGAAATCTATGAACTGCTCGGCAATATTTACATCAATCAGGCTCCAATCCTGAAAAACAGAGATGAAATAATCTCTTACTGTTCCTCCCTGTATGCCGACACTTCCGACATGCAGGCACATTTATACAAAATATTAAAAGACAGAGATAACCTGGCTGATACCTATATCAAACCATTTCAGGCACTTCTCCTTCACGGAAGAAGTACAGAAATTTCTACCTCCTGCTTCGGTTACGTCCGGCTTGAACCACCAATCTATGAACGTGGACATATTATCCGGGGCGCTATTGTATCTCTGATTCCCTCGGGACCTGCAAGTGAAGTTGCTGCCCCGGTAACCAGTGAGGTAATCGGTGCGCTCTTAGAAGAACCAGCACTTTTAAAAGCATTACAAAGTCTTAACAAAGAGAACTTTACAAAACAACTAGAAGAAATATTACTACGATTTTATAAATCAACAGTACAAACAAGACTCCATCTAAAAACATCCGGTGCAGAAAAAGTATAAATAGGAATTTGCCGCAGGCAAGGGAGACGCCCTCTTTTGATAAAATAAAGCATATTTGTGACTTTAGTCGCTGCAGGTTGAATGTTCGCGTAAAAGCGCTCGCATCCAACCTTTGCTCCGAGGCCACAAATATGCTTTATTTATCAAAAGAGGGCTGTGCTTTGGCTGGGGAGGGAATTCTATTTATTGCTGAGGGATTTGGGGAATCTCCAGAAGGTTTTGGCTTTCTATGGAGTTGTTTTTTGAAGGATTGACTCGAATTATTGTTATAGTACGCTGAAAATTTGATTTTTTTAGGTTTTGTATCAATCCTGAAAGATTTAAGTTTCCGAATTACTTCTATCTCTCCTGTTTTCTTCCTCAAATCTTTCCACTAATTTGCCGGATTTGAATAACCAGAACCCCCAGAGAGAATATCCCCTATATCTGTGACCTCGGAGCAAGGTTTGGATACGAGCACTTAAGCGAGTATTCAAACCGCCGCGACTAAAGTCACAGATATAGGGGATATTCTCTCTGGGGGTTCGTCTGTTTACTCACCCCGGCAAATTCCTATTTAATGTCTTCCTCCGGCTCCGCCATGTCCTCCAGTTCCTCCGACTTTTCCTCCGCCACCGCTGCTTTTACTCGGTCGTTTCGTTCTGGTCACATGGGAACGCAGGAAGATATCCTGCTTTTCATTCATTTGCACTCCACCTTTTGCGTAGGTAGACCTTAGAACAGTGTCTTTTCCTCCATGTCCGATTAACTGGACACCTACAAAAATGGCTCCGATTACTGCTGCTGCAAGAAAGACAATAATCGGGTTAATCTGCACATAAGAGGAACGGCCTGTCTGAATCATGGTTGCTGCATTATCTACAATAGATGTGTAAGCCTCATATGGATTATCATTTACGATTTCGTTGGCACTATCCACAATCTGTTCTGTGTCCGTATCATCGAGTCTCGTTTTTGCAAGACCAGTTGTACACATCCAGGTGTATCCCGTTTCCCAGTCATCCACATAAATAATCCCGTCTCCATTGGCTTTATTCCAGCCAAATTTGTTATCCTCATAATATGTCTGTGCATAGTCTCGGATTTCATCATAACTATCAAGCCCCGGCTCATTTATTGTAAGAATAACAATATCACAGCCAATTAGCTGTTCCTTTTCTGCAATCAGCGCTTCAAGATCTTTTTTCTGTTTATCCGTCATTTTGCCTGCTTCATCCAATACTCTCTGCGTGATTGTACATTCTGTATTTTGACGAGGTTTTGTATTGGTGTATTCTTCCGGCTCAAGCAACTTTGCCACGATGCCTATAATCGCAGCGAGTATAACGATTCCTATTAAAATTCGTCTCCAGATTTTCCCCATTTATGCCACCTCCAGAAAATACAGAATCATTTCCGCAAGAAAGAACAGCGAAAATGTAACTGCTGCAAACCATGAGAACATTCTCGCCTTGCTGGTCGGCGGCGTTCCTATTGCTTTTCCCGTCTGACCATTAACAAAAAACTCATAATTTGTTCCCTGATAACGGTATACATAACGCCATACCGGTAAAAATGTATAGTAGGAGTTCATTTCTTTACTATCTACTTTTTTAATAGCAGTTTTCACACTGCTATAACTATTGTTATACTCATCAAGGTAACCTTCCGTATATTTCTTTGCTTTTTTCTGTGCCCTCGGCAAAAGTTCTTCTTTATTTTCATCATAAATTTCTGCCTGGAATCCAGACAAATATTTTGAGCGGAACTTCCCTAATGCAGTATATTTATAAGGTTCCACTAAATCCATTTTCTCATCTGGCATATTTTTCGATGCATCGACAGGAATCTTATCATAATTCACATTAAAATCTCTTACAAGACGATATATGCTCGTCTCCGTACAATCATAGTCTCCTTCTGTCCACGTTCTGATTTTTCTTCCTTCTCCTTCAAAATGCACATGGGTCTCCATATCATACATCCAAAATGGAACATATCTTCCCTGAAGGGATTCCAGACTTGAAGTCGAACAAAAATCTTTAGGAATGAACATTTTCTTCGCAAAATTCTTCCTTATAATCTCTATCGCTTCTTTTCTATCTATCACAAATGGCAATGCCAGATCAGGCTTGTACTCCTCTTTCATCCTGTCCTCAAAAATGACATAGGTCCCACAGTATGGACATTTCAGAGCAAGATCTGTCTTTTTGGATTCAATCTCCGCTCCACAGTTATTACATATATGAAGCTTCTCCTGTGGTATTTTTTCCTACGTTTCCTCATTACCGCAGCTTTCACATACCATTTTCTTTTTCTTTGGATCGTAAACAGCATTACCACCACAATCTTTACAACGGTAAAACATGGGGGCCTCCTTTGTTTTTTATAGACGAAAATACAACATATCAAACACGCTTTAGTGAGAACCGCCACTGCCTCCAAAGCCATCGCTGCCGCCGCAGTCGCTACTGCTGCTTTCGGTTTCTCTCTTTGTCCTTGTAACATGGGAGTGTAAGAATACATCCTGTTTATCGTTTAACTGTACGCCATCTTTTTTCACATAGGTAGACTTCTTGACGGTATCCTTACCTACGGAATCAGAAAGCTGGAATACTACGAAAGCAATTGCTGCAACAAGACAGCCAAGTGCTACCCATAACGGACTGATATTTATATGGAAAAGATGACTCTTTTGTGTCTCATCTGCCAACAGATTTATCAACCGTGTGTAGGCTTTATATGGGTCTTTATTCACAATATCATTAGTTTCATCCACAATATAATCTGTATTGTCTTTGGATAACTTATCTTTTACAGTTCCTCGAGTGGCAAGCCAGGTGTATCTTGTCTCCCAGTCATCTACATAGATAGCACCGCTTCCAATTGGCTTATCCCATCCGATTTTGTTCTCTTTATAGTAGTTCTGTGCATAATCCCGAAGCTTCTCCATCGTGTTAAGACTTGCATCATTTGTTGTCATGAGAACGATATCTCCACCGATAAGTTTTTCTTTTTCTGCTATCAATTTTTCCAGTTTTGCCTCTTCCTCATCAGTAAGCACATCTGCATCATCAAATACTCTCTGAGTCAATGTACATTCTGTATTGCTGCGAGGTTCCGTATTTGTGTATACATAGCCGTCAAACTTTTTGCCGGCCAGTCCCATCACAATTCCAAGTATAACAACAAATATTAATATTCCACGGTATGTCTTTGCCATTTATAACACCCCCAATAAATAAAGCAACATTTCCACAGTGAAGAAAAGGGAACCAAACACGGCGATAAACCATGCGATAATCTTTCCGGTACTTGTCGGTGCTTCTCCTACCGCCTTACCTGTCTGTCCATTGACATAAAATTCATAATTTTTCCCCTGATAGCGGTACACATAACGCCATACTGGTAAAAATGAATAAAAGGATTCTTTTTCCGTACTCTTCTTATCATTCACTGTCGGTCTTACTGCATCGTATTCTACATTATAACTGCTAAGATACTTCTGGCTGTACTTATCTGCTTTCTTTTTCGCTCTTGGCAAAAGAGTATTCTTGTCTTCGTCATACACTTCTGCCTGAAAACCTGACAAATACTTCGCATCAAAATCGCCCAGCTCTCCGTACTTATATGGCTCCATCAAATCCATCATCTTATCAGGCATTACTTTTGAGGCATCAACCGGAATCTTATCATAATCCACATCAAAATCTCTTAAAATGCGGTAAGTGCTTGTTTCCGTACACTCATAATCGTCTTCGTCCCATGTCCTTACCTTATCCGCTTCTCCCTCAAAATGCACATGAGTATGTAAATCATACATCCAAAATGGTACATAGAGACCCTGCATTGATTCTATTGTGGAGGCAGCACAAAAATTGCCTGGAAGAAACATCTGCTTAGCAAACTTCTCTTTCAAAAGATCCAATGCCTTATGCTTATCAAGTGCAAAAGGCAGTACCAGATTCGGTTCGTACTCATTCTCCATCCTGTCCTCAAAAATAACATAGGTTCCGCAATATGGGCATTTTAGCGATAAATCAATCTTATCTGCTTCAATCTCTGCACCACAGTTATTACAGACATGCTTCTTCTCCTGTGAAATCAGATCCGGTTCTCCTCCGTTTCCGCAGCTTTCACACACCATCGCTTTCTTCTTCGGATCATAGATTACATTACCACCACAGCTTTTACAACGATAAAACATAAGCTCGCCTCCTTCTCTTGTAAATCTGCAACTATTCAAAACAAAAAACTCACAAATATACCTGCGCGGATTTAATTCAGATAATTACAAAAATTTGATTCTTTTGTCATTCTTCTAACTCTACTATATGGGATTTTTCAACAAAATGCAACAGAAATTTACTATTTAATTCATTAAGCGAACTACAGACGAAGCCATTGCTCCCAATAAGGCATATTTGTGATTTTAGTCGCGG
>ERZ506764.58-NODE-58-length-109081-cov-9.629208_pt1 | contig 109081 bp, 79 predicted proteins | sample MGYA00513041_ERZ506764 | MGnify/ENA metagenome assembly ERZ506764
AAGCACGGCCTCAAGAAGGAGTAACATCGGGACTTGCAGCGACGGACCTCAGGACGCTCTTACACCACGTCTGCGCGCGCGACCGTACCCCCTCTTGCGACGTGCATTTTTGGGAGTATTCAGCATTGGCATGCCCTGAATGAGGTGCAGAACGACTGTTTTAAGTGCCCCCGATGGCGTAATTTGCCATCGGGGGCACTTTTTATGCCGATCGGGCGCTATCTGCGTTCCAAATAGGAGGCTGAGGATGGCGCACGGTGCGCTCCAATGCTGAATACTCCCAAAAATGTACGTCGGGACATGACCCACCTGAGCAAAAGCGCTCAAGTTCGGTGTTCGGGGACGCCAACCAGTCCGCAATACATGCAAGTCACATCCCCAGCAACCGTTGAACGGGCAAAATCTACCGTTCACCCCGTGGTGGTTAGGTGAACGTTCACCTTTTGAGGTGCAATGGATTAGTATAGTGAACGTTCACCTAAAGGATAACGAGCGCGCCGTGCGCCCGCCTTGCCAGCAAAGGGGCTGTTTGATGAAAAACTTTATGGACGATCAGGATTTCCTGCTGAGCACCAAGACCGGCGAGGAGCTGTTCCACAACTTTGCCGAGGGCATGCCCATCGTCGACTATCACTGCCACATTTCTCCTAAGGAGATTTGGGAGGACAAGCGTTTCGAGAACATCACCGAGGTTTGGCTGGGCGGCGACCACTACAAGTGGCGCCTGATGCGTGCCAACGGCGTCGACGAGCGTTTTATCACTGGCGACGCCCCTGCTCGCGAGAAGTTCCAAAAGTGGGCCGAGACCCTGGGTCGCTGCGTTGGCAACCCCGTCTTTGAGTGGAGCCACCTGGAGCTTAAGCGCTACTTTGGCTACGAGGGCGTCCTCAACGGCAAGACTGCCCAGGAGGTCTGGGACCTTGCCAACGCCAAGCTCGCTGAGGCTAGCTTTACCTGCCGTAACCTGATCAAGCAGTCCAACGTCCGCATGATCTGCACTACCGACGACCCCGCCGACAGCTTTGAGTGGCACAAGAAGATTGCCGCCGACGACAGCTTTGACGTTCAGGTCGTTCCCGCCATGCGCCCCGATGCCGCTTTGCGCATCGAGCGCGGCCAGGAGTTTGCCGACTACTGCAAGCACCTTTCCGAGGTTGCCGGCGTTGAGGTCAGCGACTTTGAGGGCATGAAGGCTGCCATTTCCAAGCGCTACGACGTTGCTCACGAGCTGGGCTGCCGCGCCTCCGACCACGCACTCGACTACGTTATGTACGTCCCGGCTACCGCCGACGAGATCGAGGCTATCTTTGCCAAGGGTCTGGCTGCCGAGCCGCTTACCGAGGAAGAGGTCCTCAAGTACAAGACTGCCTTTATGCAGTTCGTTGCCGGCGAGTATGTCCGTCTGGGCTGGGCCATGCAGCTGCACTTTGGCTGCAAGCGCGACAACAACCGCGCCATGTTCGCCAAGCTCGGTCCCGACACCGGCTACGACTGCATCTCCAACTACACGCCGTCCGACCAGCTCGCCGATTTCCTCAACTCCATCCAGGAGACCTGCGGCCTGCCCAAGACCATCCTGTACAGCCTGAACCCCATCGATAACACCATGATCGATACCGTCATGGGCTGCTTCCAGGAGGCTCCGACCGCCGGTAAGATCCAGAACGGCTCCGCCTGGTGGTTCAACGACAACGAGGTCGGCATGCGCGAGCAACTCACGGCTCTGGCTAACGAGGGCGTGCTGGGCAACTTTGTGGGCATGCTTACCGACTCCCGCTCTTTCCTGTCCTATCCGCGCCACGAGTACTTCCGTCGCGTGCTGTGCAGCGTGATCGGCGAGTGGGTCGAGCAGGGCAAGTACCCGGCCGACATGGAGCTGCTGGGCAGTATCGTGCGCGACATCAGCTACAACAACGCGGTCCGCTACTTTGGCTTTGATTTGGACACCGTCGAGGCATAAGCCTGCATCGAATCACATCGAACTCGGGAGCGCCGTTGCCACACGCGGCGCCCCCGTTTTGCTTGCACGCTAACAGCTATCTAAGGAGAGACACAGATGGAGAACATCAGCTACGATGCGCTCGAGAAGATCGGTTACAAGGGCTATCTGCTGCCCAAGGACGCTCCCGAGAAGGTTCTACAGTTTGGCGAGGGCAATTTCCTGCGCGCCTTCGTCGACCGTTTCTTTGACATGGGCAACGAGGCCACCGGCTGGAACGGCAAGGTTGTCATGGTGCAGCCCATCAGCGGTGCCTTTGGCTTTGCCGACGGTATCAATGCCCAGGACGACCTGTACACCGTGCTGGTGCGCGGCAAGGAGAACGGCAACACGGTTGACGAGTCCCGCGTGATCAGCGCCTGCAGCCGCTGCCTTAACCCGTATCGTGAGGACGACTATCGCGCCATGATGGAGGTCGCCGTCTCCGACGACCTAGAGATCATCGTCTCCAACACCACCGAGGCCGGTATCGCCTATGACCCGTCCTGCAAGGCCGACGACATGCCACCTGCGAGCTTCCCCGCCAAGCTTGCCCAGGTGCTCCACACCCGCTGGGCTGCCGGTAAGCCGGGCGTCATCGTCCTCGCCTGCGAGCTCATCGATCACAACGGCGAGGAGTTGCTGCGCATCATGAACCAGTACGTGAGCGACTGGGGCTGGGAGGACGAGTTTGCGCAGTGGATGGCCAACGACTGCACCGTCTGCACCACGCTCGTCGACACTATCGTCCCCGGCCGCATCCGGGACCCCAAGGAGGCCGCTGCCGTGGCCGAGCGCCTGGGCTACGAGGATCCCTTCCTGGCCGTGCGCGAGCCCTTCCAGATGTGGGGTATCCAGGGCGACGAGTCGCTTGCCGAGAAGCTTCCCTTCGTAAAGGCCGGCCTGCCGGGCGTCTTTGTTACCCCCGATGTCACGCCGTACAAGAAGCGCAAAGTCCGCATCCTCAACGGTGCCCATACCGCCTTTGTTCCGGGCTCTTGGGTTGCCGGCTTTGATATCGTGCGCGACTGCATGCATGACGAGACTGTTCGCGGCTTCATGAACACCATGCTCTACGACGAGGTCATCCCGACGCTTGCCGCCGACCTGGACGTCGAGGACTGCAAGGCCTTTGCTGCCGCCGTCGAGAACCGCTTCGACAACCCGTTTATCGACCACGCGCTGCTCTCCATTTGCCTCAACTCCACCGCCAAATGGCGTGCTCGCGACCTGCCCACGCTCAAGGACTATGTTGCCGAGACCGGCAACCTGCCCAAGTGCCTGGCGACGAGCCTCGCTACGCTCATTGCCTTCTATACTCAGGAGCTCGTTGCTCGCGATGGCGATGGCCTGCACCTGCGCCGTGCCGACGGCACCGAGTACACCGCTCAGGACGATGCCTTCGTGCTCGATTTCTACGCCGCCCACGCCGGTGCAGACGATGCCGAGCTGGTGCACGACGTGCTCACCAATGAGCAAATGTGGGGCGAGGACCTTACGCAGATCACCGGTCTCGAGGAGTTTGTCGTCAACGCGCTCACCGTCGTGCGTGTCGAGGGCGCCAAGCAGGCCTTCGCCAACGCTCAGGCGTAAATTCCCGGTGCAGGCGCCAGACGGCTTGCCCGCGCCTCGACTTCTGCTCAACCTGTAGGGTTAGGACCATTTGTAATGAACACTATCCAGATCAATCCGGCCGATAACGTGATCGTCGCGCTGTCGCCGCTTGCCAAGGGCGCCGCCGTCGCGGTTCCCGGGGTGGGCGAGGTCGTTGCCGCGGAGGATATTCCGCAGGGCCACAAGATGGCCGTGCGTGCCATTGCGGCGGGGGAGGACGTCGTCAAGTACGGTCTTCCTATCGGCCACGTGACGGGCGACATCCAGCCCGGTCAGTGGCTTCATACGCATAACGTCAAGACCAACCTTTCGGGCGAGGTCGAGTACGCTTACAACCCGACGCATCCGGTTGTTGAGCCGGTTGAGCCCGAGACCTTTATGGGCTTCCGTCGCGCCGACGGTCGCGCCGCCACGCGCAACGAGCTGTGGATTATCCCCACGGTCGGCTGCGTCAACGAGGTCGCGCGCGCCATGTGCGAGCAGGCTCAGGATCTGGTCGAGGGTTCGCTGGAGGGCGTTTACTACTTCCCGCATCCCTTTGGCTGTTCCCAGACCGGCGCCGACCACGCCCAGACACGCCGTCTGCTGGTGGCGCTTTCGCGTCACGCAAACGCTGCGGGTGTGCTGTTCCTATCGCTCGGTTGCGAAAACTGCACGCACCAGCAGGTGCTCGACGAGCTCGGTGACTTCGATCACGAGCGCGTTCGCTTCCTCACCTGCCAGGATGTAGCCGACGAGCAGGTCGAGGGCCACAAGATCCTGTCCGAGCTGGCCGACCTGGCCAAGCGGGCCAAGCGTGAGCCCATTCCCGCCTCCGAACTGGTCATTGGCCTTAAGTGCGGTGGCTCTGACGGTCTTTCGGGCATTACCGCCAACCCCACGATCGGTCGCGTGAGCGATATGGTCGTAGCCCGCGGTGGCACGTCGGTGCTCACCGAGGTGCCCGAGATGTTTGGCGCGGAGAGCATTCTGCTCGATCGTTGCGAGAGCCAGGACGTCTTTGACGCCGCCTCCGACATGCTCAACGGCTTCAAGGACTACTTCATTAGCCACGGCGAGGTCGTCTATGAGAACCCGAGCCCCGGCAACAAGGATGGCGGCATCACCACGCTCGAGGACAAGAGCTGCGGCTGCGTGCAAAAGGGCGGATCTGCCCCCATCGTCGACGTGCTGCCGTACGCCGGTCAGGCTACCAAGCATGGTCTGAACATGCTGTGCGGTCCGGGCAACGACATGGTATCCACCACGGCCCTGACGGCTGCCGGCTGCCACGTGATCCTGTTCTCGACCGGCCGCGGCACGCCGTTTGGTGCGCCGGCGCCTACGCTCAAGGTGTTCACCAACCAGCGCCTGTGCGACCACAAGGCCAACTGGATGGACTTTAACGCCGGTGTGGTGGCTACGGGCGAGCGTACGCTCGATGAGGCTGCCGGCGATCTGTATCAGCTGGTGCTGGACACGGCGAGCGGCAAGCTTACCAGCGCCGAGCGTCGCGGCTGTCACGAGATCAGCATCTGGAAGGACGGCGTCTGCCTGTAGCGATGACACGTTGAGCGCGTGATTGAATAAGCTGCTGCAAAGACTGGGCGACCCCGCCGAGGACAATCTCGGCGGGGTCGTTTTTCGTTTCTCGTTGCGTTGTCGTGCACGGCTTTTTTGGGGAAGGGTGCCCGGCACCTCCCTCATCTCCAGAGAACAATGAACGTTCACCTAGTTGTTGCGTGGTGCTGAATCGACTTGATAATCAAAAATGCAGGGATTTTTTCATTTTCAGGCCCGTTCAACGGCAAAAAACGACCGTTCAAGGATAATATACAAGTGAACGTTCACCTATTATAAGCAATCGCGCATAATCTAGCTAAACGTTCACCCTGAACGGCATGCAGACAGACGTCGGTATGGACTCCAATGTCTTGTTCCAAGACAATCGAGAAAAGAGAGGGAGCTCGATGACTAACAAGATCGGTAAAAAGCGCAAGATAACATTCTGGACGCGTCTGGGCTTTGGTATGGGCGGCATGCTCAACTCTGGTGCCCTGACCTTTACGCACAGCTACATGGTGCTGTTCCTGTCCACGGAGTGCGGCCTGTCTGCAGGTGAGGCTGCGCTGATTAGCTCGTTTGCCATCTATGTCAACGCCATTCTTTGCCCGCTGATGGGCTTTGTGGCCGATAACTTCTATGCCACCAAGATCGGCCGCATCTTTGGTCGTCGTCGTTTCTGGATCTTGCTGGCCATCCCGATGATGATCGCCGAGCCGCTCATCTTCGTGGCTACGCCGTTTGGCTTCCCGTACTACTTTGTGCTGTACCTGATCTACAACGTCGCGTACACGTTCTGCACCGCCAACCTGTCGCCGCTTACCATCGAGATGACCGACGACTTCAAGGAGCGTACGTACCTTACCGGCTACAAGCATCTCTTTGGTAACGCCGCCGGCTTCCTGATGGCTGCACTCGTCGGCTTTGGCTTTGGCACCTTCGGCGAGACCAACCCGTTCAGCTACTTCATCATCGCTACGGTCAACGCTTCGGTCATGGCAATCTCGCTGCTCTGCGTGTACCTGTCCACGTGGGAGCACACCCCCGAGGAGGTCGCTCAGGAGAAGATCGAGAGCGTCGGCGAGGGCATCAAGAAGTTCTTTGTGGACGTTATCTCCACCTTCCGCAACAAGTCCTTCCGCAAGGTCCTGTATGCACAGGTCTCCACGAAGCTCGCTGCTGCCTGCTGGTCTGCCTGCCTGTCCTTCTTCATCGTCTACTGCCTGCAGATTCCTAAGTCCTACGAGTCCGTGATGGAGATGCCTGGCAAGGTCGTCGCTATCGTCTGCACCGCCATCTGGGTTGCCCTCATGGCCAAGAAGGGCTTCCACAAGTCTTGGTACCTCGCAAATGTCGGTTGCGCTGCGTGCATCATTGCCTACAACTACTTCGCCTTTGGTCAGATCAACGGCACCTCCACGGTCGCCATCGCCATGATCGCCTACCCCATCATCTTCGCCATCTGGAAGTTCTTCTACGTCGGCTTCCAGTACCTGCCCGATGTTCTGCTCAACTACATCCCCGATGTCGATGAACTCATCACCCTGCGTCGTCGCGAGGGCATCTACAGCTCCGCACAGCAGCTCTGCCAGCAGATCGCCCAGGCTATCGCCGTCAACGTGTGGGCTATCGTCCTTGCTGCCTCCGGCTTCATTCAGACCGCCGGCAATAGCGACGCCGTGACCCAGCCCGCTACCGTGCCTCTGTATATCTGCGGCTACATGATCATCGGCTGCGCCGGCTTCTTCCTGCTTGCGGCCGTCCTTGCCCGCGGCATCAAGATCGACAAGGAGCAGTGCGACGTCCTTTGCGACGAGATTCACCGAGTCAAGGAGGGTGGCAAGATGGCCGACGTCAAGCCCGAGGTCAAGGCGCTTTGCGAGGAGCTCTCCGGCTTTAAGTACGAGGACTGCTTTGCCCACAACAACGTTGGCTTCCAGGACGGTAGCGTAACTCCCGCCGAGTAAGGCCGACATATCGTCCAAATCACAGGGCCGTGCCACCGGAATTCCGCCGGCAGGCACGGCCCTTTTTCAACAGCGTACAATTTGCCTTTAGAGCATCTTTTTGAGGGAGAAACCCATGGAGACGAACGTTATCTGGCGCAACGCGCGCGCGGCGGTTATCGAGCTTGACGACGGCGGTTACTTTACCTGCGCCGATACGTGGGAGATCTTTGTCAACGACGAGCCCGCCGGTACCACGAATACGGTCGAGACCTATGTCGACGGCCTGACCCCCGGCAAGCGCAACCTGGTCCGTTTTGTCTGTGGCGAGCGTGAGCTGAGCGTAGGTGTCACCACGCCGGCTGAGCCCTTTACCATCAACGTTCGCGACTGTGGCGCCAAGGGCGATGCCGAGCATGATGACACCACCAACATCCAGGCTGCCATCATGGCTTGCCCCAAGGGTGGCCGCGTGCTGATCCCCGCCGGTAGTTATCGCATCAAGTCTCTCTTCCTTAAGAGCAATATCAACATCGAGCTCGCCGAGGGAGCGGTGCTGCTGGCCCGCCACGATCGTGCCTCGCTTGCCTACATTCCGGGCACGGTCACGGGCAACGAGGGCGCCGGGTATGCCGGCACCGATATGCTGCCCCTGGGCCGCTGGGAGGGCGAGAGCTTCTCGACCTACTGCTCTACCTTTACGGGTCTGAGCGTGCACGACGTGTGCATCTATGGTCGCGGCGCGATCGACGGTCAGACTGATTTTGCCGAGGACAACTGGTGGAACAAGGACTTTAAGAACATCTTTCGCCCGGAGGAGGGCCGCGAGGTCGCCCGCCCGCGCATGATCTTCCTATCCGAGTGTGAGAACGTGAGCTTGGCCGGCTTCACCGTGCGCAACAGCCCGGCGTGGAATATCCATCCCATCCTGTGCGAGCACGTCGATGCGCTCTGCCTGTCCATCGAGGGCCCCAAGAACTCCCACAACACCGACGGCTTCGATCCCGAGAGCTGCGGTTTTGTTCGCATCCTTGGTTGTCAGTTCTCAGTGGGTGACGACTGCATCGCCATCAAGAGCGGCAAGCTGGGCATTGAGCCCGAGCTTCGTCCCGCCACGCACGACGTGCTGATCTCTCACTGCTACATGCACGATGGTCACGGCGCCGTGGTCCTGGGTTCAGAGGCTGCCGGCGGCATCAAGGACCTTACCGTGAGCAAGTGCCTCTTTGAGCGCACCGACCGTGGCCTGCGCGTCAAGACCCGCCGCGGGCGCGGCAAGGACGCCGTTAACGAGGGCATCACCTTTGAGCACATTCGCATGGACGAGGTGCTCACGCCCTTCGTGGTCAACTCCTTCTACTTCTGTGACAAGGACGGCAAGACCGATTACGTGCAGTCTCGCGAGGCTTTGCCTGTCGACGACCGCACGCCCGGCTTTGGTGCCACGACGTTTTGCGATATCGAGGCCACCAACTGCCATGCTGCCGTGGCCTATATCACGGGTCTGCCCGAGAGCAAGGTGACACGTCTGACGTTCCAAGACGTTCACGTTACCTTTGCCGACGATGCCGAGCCCTTTGTGCCGGCCATGGCCTGTGGTGTGGAGCCGATGGTGCGCCAGGGCATCATCGCGCAAAACGTCAAGGTACTCGACCTGCAAAATGTGGTTATTGAGGGCCAGGACGGCGAGGAGCTGCAGCTCCAGAACGTCGACAAGGTTGTCCGTTCCTAACTCAGGTTGATGACCAGGGCTGCATTGTCGGATAAATCGGCAATGCAGCCCTTATGCGATACGGCCATGTGCGATGCGCTACGCATCATGGTGAAAGGGAATACATGCTCAATAAAACGATTCCTGTCGGGGTCGATGGCTCGTCTGCCACGATTACGTCTTATGTTTTTGCTCCGACCGAAGATGCTTATGCTTTAAAACCGCTGCCTGCAGTTGTGGTCGTGCCGGGAGGCGGCTACGATCACGTTTCGCCGCGCGAAGGCGAGCCGGTAGCGCTCCGTTTGTTGGCGATGGGCTACCAAGCGTTTGTACTGAACTATTCGGTTGCTCCGGCTGTCTATCCGCTGGCATTGCAAGAACTCGCGCGGGCGGTCGATACCGTCCGAAGCCATGCGGCAGAGTACTGTGTCGATCCTGATCGGATTACGGTCATGGGTTTTTCGGCCGGTGGGCATCTAGTTGGCTTGCTCGGGGCGCTTTGGGACCAACCCTGGCTTGCAGAGTCGATTGCGGCATCGCCTGAGTCGATTCGGCCTGACACACTTTGCTTGGGCTATCCGGTCGTAAGCTCGGGGGCCTATGCTCATCGTGGTTCATTTGAACACCTAACGGGTGCCGATGGCGCTTTGGCTCAAAAGTTGTCGATCGAGAATATGGTGGGCGAGGGCTTCCCCCGTACGTTCTTGTGGCATACCGCCGAGGATGCATCGGTACCAGTTCAAAATAGCCTCCTTCTTGCGCAGGCTCTTGCCGACCACGGGATTGGCTTTAGCCTACATGTCTTTCCGCATGGAAAGCATGGGGCATCGCTCGCCACGGCCCTAACGGCATTTAAGGGCTGCGCCGAGCATATTCAGCCACAAGTTCAGGGCTGGCCTGAACAGTTCGTTGCATGGGAGCGTGATGGACGATGAGCGAAAGTATCTATACGCTGCGCGTTTCGAGGGCTGCGGCAGGAGCGTATCCAACGATTTCCGATGCCTTGGCGGCAGCCGATCAGCTCTATCCGGTTGCCGAGCAACCGGTGATGATTCGCGTCGATCCGGGCGAGTATCGCGAGCGGGTCGAGATTCATCGCTCGCATGTGACGATTGAGGGAGAGACGGCCGACAGCGTGCGTATCGTTGGCAGTCTATGTGCCAAGATGCCTTCGGAGGACGGCTCGGGCGTCGACGGCACGCTCGGCACCTTTAGGACCTATACCGTTTTGGTCGATGCCGACGACGTGCGGCTCGAGAACCTCACAATCGTCAACGATGCCGGCGACGGTCGCGAGGTGGGGCAGGCGATTGCCCTGTATGCCGATGGTGACCGTCTGGTTGTCGATGCCTGCTGCATTAAGGGACACCAGGACACGCTCTTTTTGGGGCCGCTGCCGCCGCGCGAGGCCAAGCCGGGCGGCTTTATAGGCCCCAAGCAGTTCGCCCCGCGCCGCGTGGGGCGGCAGTATTTTCGACGTTGCCGGATCGAGGGCGATGTCGACTTTATCTTTGGCGGTGCGCGGGCCTACTTTGAGGGGTGTGAGATTCGCTCGCTCAACCGCGATATGGATGTCAACGGGTATGTAACGGCAGCCTCCACGCCTCAGGGCGAGCCGTACGGATTTGTGTTTCATGGCTGTTCGTTTACAGCCGATGAGGGCATTGCCCCCGGATCGGTCTATCTGGGTCGTCCATGGCGCGAGTGGGCCCAGACCGTTTTGCTCGAATGCTGGCTGGGCCCCCATATTTCACTCGAGGGCTGGTGGGATTGGAATAAGCCAGCGGCACATGACGGCACCCTGTATGCCGGCGGTGCCCTGTTTGGCCCGGCGGGTGATACTGCCGCTTGGGTGCCGTGGGCGCATTACCTGACCGGTCAGGATTCCGAACGCTATGCGCGTGACCGAGTGCTTGCCGGCACGGATGGTTGGGATCCCGAGGGCGGCGACGGTGATGCGGTAGAGACGGCCGGGCTATCTGCCAATGGCCGCACCGTGCACATCGAGACGTACTACGAGGACGAACCTGCGCTGCGCGCCCGACTGAAGCGCGAGGGGCGCTCGGCCGCATTTACGGGCAAGACTCCCACAGACTTTGAGGCATGGAAGGCTGCGACCAGGACTCGTCTGTACGATATTATGGGTCTTTCGCTTATGGACCGCGCCCCGATTGAGATTCGTGAACTCAATCGCGTGCGGGTTGCCGGCAGCATCGTGCGTACTCATGCGGTGTTGCAGGTTGAGCACGATGTGTGGATGCCGTTTTACCTGTTGGAGCCGTCCCACCCCAAGCTTGACGAGCGGGGACTCAAGCGCTGCTATATCTGCCCGCATGGTCACCAGGGGGCGGGTGCTGCAAGCATAGCCGGCGTTGCGGGCGTGCCGGCGGTCGATGATGCCGTGCGTAAGTTCAATTACGACTACGGTCTGCGTTTGGCGCGCATGGGTTACGTGACCGTTTGCCCCGATGCGCGTGGTTGGGGATACCGTCGTGACTGGAAGGGTCAGGGCGACGACGAGAACAGCTACCTGCGCGGTACGTGTCTGAATCAAGCACGTATGGCCGAGCCGCTGGGTCTTACGGTCGCGGGCCTCAACGCCTGGGACAACATGCGCTTGATTGATTACTTGGAGACACGCGGTGACATTGCCATGGACGACCTGGGCTGCTTTGGTTTTTCGGGCGGCGGTTACATGACGTTGTACCTGTCCGCGCTCGACCCGCGCGTGCGCAAGGCGTTTGTCTCGGGCTATCTGTACGGCGTTGATGATTCGCTACTGCACCTCAACGGCAATTGCAGCTGCAATTACACGCCTGGACTCTGGCGTCTGCTCGACATGGGCGACATTGCATCGCTTGTCGCGCCACGGCCGCTCTTGGTTCAGAGCTGCGAGAAAGACCATCTCAACGGCGCCCGCGGGCTTGCGAACGTAGACGAGCAGCTCGATATCGTTCGCGACGCCTACGCGCTGCTGGGCAAGGACGAAAACCTTCTGCACGAGGTGTGTCCGGGTGGACACCATCTTGGCGTGGCGCATCTTGCCGAGGATATCGAATGGCTCGATTCGCAAGTTGCGGAATACGCCCACGCATAGCCCCTCGGATGTTGCGAATGAACGGTATGTACCTGTATGACCGCCGGTGTGCGGGTGAGGAGAAGAATATGGAAACGAAAAACTTGAGCGAATCGACCATCTGCTGCTTTGGCGATTCGACCACCTGGGGCGATAACGGATGCGGCGGGGGAGGCAACGATATCTCCTGGACTTCGCACCTGGGTGCGCTGCTGGGCGGCGCTACGATCGAGAACTTTGGTATTAAGGGTTCGCGTATTGCCGTCAAGGCCGACCGTAGCGATTCGTTTGTCGAGCGCTTGGACGGCATCGATCACACGGCAGATATCTGCATCGTCTTTGGCGGCGTGAACGACTTTAGCCGTAACGTGCCGCTGGGAGAGCTGGGCAGCACGGACGTGCACGAGTTCTACGGTGCGCTCGACTACCTGATCCGCACCATCACGGCGCGCTCGCCTCAGGCAAAGCTGGTGTTTATGACGCCGTGCAAGACGAGCGGCAAACACGAGAAGGATATTCCGGCAAGCAACGAGGCCAACCATCTGGGCCTGACGCAAGACGCCTATGTGCAGGCGATGCTGGAGGTTTGCGACCGCTACTCGGTGCCGGCGATCAACCTCTATGCGCAAAGCGGTATCAGCCCGTTTTTGCCGGAGCACCGCGAGCTCTACATGCCGGACGGTCTGCATTACAGCCCTGCCGGCTATGAGCGCCTGGCGCATCGCATCGCTGCGGGCCTCACCGCCGTTTGCCGTTAAAAGTTTGCCGTTCACGGGGATTATAGGGTTAACGTTCACCCTATAATCCCCGTTCGCGTTACACTAGGGGAAACGTTCACCCATCAATAACTTCAGAGGGGACAGCAATGGGTTGCAATCAGATTCTGGACCGTTATATCGAGCAGTTGATCGAGACCTCTACGCCTCAGGCGCCGGCCTGGAATATCGAAAAGCTTCGCGCCGGCAAGGAGAACACCTGGAATTACATTGACGGCTGCATGATCAAGGCACTCATCGAGCTGTACGAGATCACCGGCGAGCAGCGTTACCTGACCTTCGCCGACGACTATATCGACTTCTTTGTCCAGGATGACGGCACCATCAAGCATTACGATCCCCAGGAGTACAACCTCGACAACGTCAACGCGGGCAAAACCCTCTACAAACTCTATGACCTGGTGGGCAAGCCCAAGTACCGTGCCGCCATGGATACCATCTACCGTCAGCTCGAGACCCAGCCGCGTACCAAAGAGGGTGTGTTTTGGCACAAAGCCGTCTACCCCAACCAGATCTGGCTCGACGGTATGTATATGGCGCAGCCGTTCTACATGCAGTACGAGCTGAGCTTCCACAACCGCCGTGCCTGCTCGGATAGCTTCCATATGTTCCAGGTGGTGCACGACCTGATGCGCAACCCCCTCAACGGCCTGTACTATCACGCTTACGACGCGAGCCGCAAGCAGTTCTGGTGCGATCCCGTCACCGGCCTTTCGGCCAACTTCTGGCTGCGCGCCGAGGGCTGGTTCGCCATGGCGCTCATCGATACCTGGGAGCTCATGCCGCCCTCGATGTCGGCCGAGAAGGACGAGATCCGCAAGATGTTCCACGACCTGATCGACGCCATGCTGCCGTATCAGGACGAGAAGACCGGCATGTGGCACCAGGTCATCAACCTGCCCAATATCGCCCCCAACTATCTGGAGGAGTCGGGCAGCGCCATCTTTGCCAACGCCATCATGAAGGGCGTGCGCCTGGGCGTGCTGGGCGAGCGCTACTACCAGTACGGCCGCCGTGCGTTTGACGGCATCTGCGACACGTGCCTGTCCGAGCGCGACGGACAGCTGGCGCTCGACAACATCTGCCTGGTGGCGGGTCTTGGCAACACCGCGCACCGCGAGGGCACGTTTGGCTACTACATGAGCGAGCCCGTCGTCAAAAACGACGCGAAGGGCGTGGCGCCGCTGGTGCTTGCCTATATCGAGACCATGCATCATGACAAGCTTGCCGGTAAGCGCGATCCGCTTGCCCCTTCGGGCGTGTGCTCCATCGACGACCCGTTTGGCGGCTACACGCCGGGCATCAATGCGTGCAAGGAGGTCTAGGCATGGCGCAGTCGAAAGGCGCACTGAGCGTCGGCGTGCGCCTGCACGACCTGCCCGAGGGTACGGTCGAGGAGCGCATTCGCATGGCAGGCAAACTGGGTTTCTCGTGCATTCAGCTGCCGAGCAAAGTACTCTACAAGTCCTTTGGCATTAACCGTTCCGGCCTTACGCACGAACTCGCCGACCATCTGCGCGAGGTGCTCGACACCAACGGCGTGCAGGTGGCGGTGCTCGGCTGCTATAAAAACCTGGCAACGCCCGATCAGAATCAACTGGTGGATACCTATGCCGAGTACGAGGCGTGCCTGAGGTTCGCGCGCTGGCTTGGGGGCTGTCCGGTGGGGACCGAGACGGGGCGCCCTAACGCGCAGAACAAGATGGCCGATGACCGTTTTTCGGCCGCTGCGCTCGATGCGTTTTGCAAAGGACTCGCACGCGTGTGCTCGATGGCCGAAAAGGAGGGCGGCGAGCTTCTGATCGAGCCCGGTTGGAACGAGATCGTCAATACGCCCGAGCGCTGCCGCGAGGTTCTGGAGCGCGTCCCGAGCCCGGCGCTCGGCGTGATCTACGACCCGGTGTCGCTGCTGCATCCCACGATCGTCGGTGAGGCTTCCGAGCAGGTGTCGCGTATGTTGCACCTGTGCGGCAGCAAGATTCGCGTGCTGCATGCAAAGGACTACGAGATCGTAGACAACGAGGACCAGGATGGCTGGTGTGATGGCTCGGGCTCTCGTTTGGTATGCCACGGCGCCTGTACGTGCGGAAACTTTGATTTTGAGGCTATTGCCGCCTGGGCCGCGGCCGCGCGACCGGGCATTATGACCGTTATCGAGAACAGCACACCGTCCACGGTCGAGCGTTCGCGCGACGAGCTGCTGCGCATGGGCCGCAGCGTGATGTGCGAGCACGTGATTCTGTAACGAAGCAGGTTGGCGAAAGAGATTGTCGTAGAGGTCCAGGAGAGGAACCGATGGCTATTCATATTGTTGAGGAAGCGAACCGTTGCCTTGGGTGCAAGAAGGCGTTCTGCCAGCTTAAGGGCTGCCCGGTGCAGACGCCTATTCCGCAGGTCATTGACTTGTTCAAGCAGCGTCGTTTGGAAGAGGCAGGTGAGCTGCTGTTCCAGAACAACCCCATGAGCGCGGTCTGCTCCATGATCTGCAACCATTCGGGTCAGTGCGAGGGCGCGTGCATCCAGGGCCGCAAGGGTGCGCCGGTGCATTTTTCGAGTATCGAGAACTATATCTCGACTGCGTATTTGGATCGTAAGGAGTGGAAGCCCGCGCCGTCGTGCGGCAAGCAGGTTGCCGTGGTCGGTTCCGGTCCTGCCGGCATTACCGTGGCCATTAAGATGGCCCAGCTGGGCTGTGCCGTCACGGTGTTTGAACAGCGCCCCGAGATCGGCGGCGTGCTGGAGTACGGCATCCCCGAGTTTCGCCTGCCCCGCGCTCTCGTGCAAAAGTACCGTCACGTGATGTGCTCGCTTGGCGTGCGCGTCCGTCCCTCGACCACCATCGGTGGCGCGCTGCATATCGACGACCTGCTGCGCGACGGCTACGATGCGGTCTTTGTCGGTACCGGTACCTGGCGTGCCCGCAAGCTGGGTATTCCCGGCGAGTCGCGTGGCAACGTACTGTTTGGTATCGATTACCTAGTCGATCCCACGAGCGTGGCGATCGGTCAGAACGTGGCGGTTATCGGCGCCGGTAACGTGGCAATGGATGTTGCCCGCACTGCCCTGCGCTCGGGTGCTCGCAAGGTTACCGTGTATGCCCGATCGCGCCATATCTCGGCCATCGATGACGAGGTCGAGCTGACCGAGCTTGACGGTGCCGAGATCGTGCGCGGCAAGGCGATCTGCGCCATCGATGATAACGGTCCGGTGTTCGAGACGGCTATCTTTGACGAGGACGACAACGTGGTGGGCTACGAGGAAGAACTTGACCATGTGCCCGCCGACACGGTTGTGATTGCGGCCTCGCAGGTGCCCAAGGACAAACTGGTGCTTACGACGGGCGGTCTGGAGACCGACCATCGCGGTCTTCTTTCGGTCGATGAGCACGGCATGACCACCGTGCCTGGCGTCTTTGCCGCCGGCGACGTCGTCAACGGCCCGCTCACTGTGGTCCATGCTGTAGCCGGCGCCAAGCTCGCCGTCGAAGGCATGACCAGCTACCTGGGCCTCTAACCCATCCCACCCATCAGTTGCGGTGAAATACGGACTGTTTTGGCTGTCAAAGGCCTCATCTACTCCGTATTCCACCGCAACTTTTTTGTGGGGTGGGCTAGAGACGCTGCATGCGGTACCCGACACCCATGTGCGTCTGAATCATCTTGGGGTGAGAGGGGTCTGCCTCGATCTTCTTGCGCAGGGTGCGCATGAACACGCGCAGGCTCGCCAGATCGCTGTCCCAGCTCGTGCCCCATATCTCGCGGGTGATGAAGGTGTGGGTGAGCACCCTGTCGATGTTTTTCGCCAGAAGGACGAGCAATTTGTACTCGGTTGGGGTGAGCGAGAGCTCGCGTCCGTCTTTCGTCGCGTATCCCGCGGCGTAGTCGATATGCAGCGGACCGTTGTCGAACGTGCTCGCTTCTGTCGACTCGCTCGACGCCATCGAGGAGCGCCTCAAATTCGCACGGACGCGCGCGAGCAACTCATCCACAGAAAAGGGCTTGGTGAGGTAGTCGTCTGCCCCTGCGTCAAGTGCTGCAATCTTGTCGGAATCTTCGGAGCGCGCCGAAATGACGATAATGGGGACTGCCGACCAGCTTCGGATCTTCGTGATGACCTCGATACCGTCAATGTCGGGAAGGCCGAGGTCGAGCATGATGAGGCTGGGGCCGTGCGACACCGCATCCATGATGGCGGCCTGGCCGTTGCAAACCTTGCTCACGACGTAGCCGTGGAGGTCAAGCGCAGTCGAAACGAGGTTTTGAACGGTCAGGTCATCTTCGACCAGGAGGATGCGTGGCTTAGTGGCATTATTCATGAATCTCGATCTCCTCGGCGGGCAGGGTAAAACGGAAGACGGCCCCATGGGGGTGGTTGTCGCGAGCTTCGATGACGCCGCCATGCGCCTCCACGATGGAGCGGCAGAGCGACAACCCAAGGCCGATGCTTCGACGCGAATCCACGGGCCGCGTATTGCTTGAGGTGAAGAAGCGCTCAAAGATATGAGGCTTGTCGCAGTCTGCCACACCCGGCCCATCGTCTGCGACGTCCACCACGACGAACGCACCCTCGCGACGTGCGCTGATGGTGACAGTCGAGTCCTCGGGCGTGTATTTGAAGGCGTTCATGATGAGATTCGTAAGCACCTGCATGATGAGATGGACGTCGATGCGTACCAGCAGGATGTCGTCAGTGTGCTCGATGGTGACGGCACGTCCATGCGATGCTTGGGCGACATGGCTGAGGGCGGCCTCGATGACCTCGTCGATGAGCTCGGATGTTAAGTTGAGGCGAATGGTGCCGTCCTCGACGCGTGTGATGGCGAGGAGGTTCTCCACGGTATCGATAAGCCAGAGGGAGTCGTCGTAGATGGCATCGGCAAGATCGCAGCGTTGTTCGAGGCTGAGCTTCTCGTCGCTCTTCCGAAGGATTGCCGCAGATCCGGATATAGCCGTGAGGGGTGTCCTCAAATCGTGGCCGATGGAGCGCAAAAGGTTGGCGCGCAGCTGCTCGTTTTTCGCCAAGACCGCAGCCTCTTCGCGCTCTTGCGCCGCCCGGTCGCTTTCGAGCGCCAAGGCGCATTCACCTACGATAGATAGGACGATCGAATGCTCGAAGGCTTCGATCTCGCGCCCCTCCAGGGCGATGCCGATGACACCGAATACCTTGTCGCCGGTGCGAACCGCGAGGTAGAGACAGCGCGCCTCAGGCAGGGTCCGCGTGCTTGCGCCCGCGCGCTTGTTGTTGGTGTAGGTCCAGGTTGCAACGGCGCGCTCGTAGTCGGTGAACAGCGACGCGGATCGGTTTTCGGTGCCAGCGGACTCATAGAGCGCCTTGCCGAGCGTGCCGTGTTCGGCGGGGTAGAAGACCACGTCGAGTTTTAGCAGTTTGACGAGTTGGTTCATGGCGACGCGGGCGCACTCCTCCGCGCTATGGGCTTGCTGCAAGAGCTGGTTCGTTTCGAGGAGTACGCGCGTTTTGAATGCGTTCTCGGCAGATGTACGGGCGTTGTCGGCGATGCGTGCAGTTAACTCGCCGGCGACCATAGCGGTAGCGAACATGATGCCGAACGTGACCAGATAGCTTCGGTCGTAGCTGGCGAGCGAAAACAGAGGCGTGACGAAGCAGAAGTTGTAAAGCACTACAGAGAGCACGCTCGATACGATCGTGCAGATACGCCCCGTCGTGGTGACGGCGGTCAGCAGGGCCGTGAGGATATAGAGGGATATGATGCCGGAATCGGCAAATCCCAGATGGCGGAAAGCCGTGCCGATCGCCGTGGCGGCAAGAGAGAGGGCCAGCGTGCGAAGCACGTTTCGGCTGCTGGGCGGCTGCAGGGCGAGCGCATGGCGGCGTCCTTTGGGTCGGGAGGGCGGAGTCGACTGTTCTGGAATGATGTAAATGTCGAGGTTCGGGGCGAATGTTATGAGCTGTTCTACGAGAGATTTGCGGCCGAAGAGGGCCTGACGGACGCTGCTGCGCTCGCCCGTGCGCCCCATGACGATCTTCGAAATACCCGACAGGCGCGCGAACTCGGAGATCTGAAACGCGGTGTCGTCGCCATAGACGGTTTCCATATGTGCTCCGAGCTGCTCGGCTAGAGCGATATTGGCTGCAAGCTTGGTGCGCTCATTATCGCTCATGGCTTGCGTGTGTGGGCTCTCTACGAACAGGGCGACGAGCTCGCTGCGAAACGCTTTCGCCATGCGCGCGGCGGCACGGACGATGCGGGGATTGGTCGGCGCCGGGGAGACACAGACTAAGATACGCTCCCTGGTGTAGTAGTCACGGTTTCCCAGCACGCGTGCGGCGTCTGTGAGGTGGCCGGTGCGATCGGCGCAGCGGCGCAGCGCGATTTCTCGGAGTGCGGTGAGGTTCTCGACGGTAAAAAAATGCTGTTGCGCTCGGGCAGCTTGCGCGGGACGGTAGACGAGGCCGGCGCGAAGGCGCTCAAGTAGGTCTTCGGGCTCTATGTCGACGAGCTCGACCTGGTCGGCATCATCGAAGATACGGTCGGGGATTCGTTCGCTCACGACAACGCCGGTGATGGATGCAACCATGTCGTTTAGGCTCTCGATATGCTGAACGTTCACGGTCGTATAGACGTCGATGCCCGCATGTAGAAGTTCCTCGACGTCTCGATAGCGTTTGTCGTGGCGAGACCCCGGCGCATTCGTATGGGCGAGCTCATCGACAAGGATGAGCTGAGGGGCGCGTTCGATAGCCGCATCTAGATCAAACTCGCTGAGCGCAATGCCGTTGTGCTCGATGAGTTTACAGGGCACGTTCTCAAGCCCTTGTGCAAGATGGGCAGTTGCCGGACGTTCGTGTGGCTCGATGTATCCCGCGACGACGTCGACACCTCGCCGCTTGGCGGCGTGGGCGGCTTGAAGCATCGCATAGGTTTTGCCTGCGCCAGCAGCGTAGCCAAAGAAAATCTTGAGATGTCCCCGGCTGGTTCGAGCGTCATCGGCGACCTCGTCTTTCTCAATTGCCTTGAGGATGAGGTCTGGATTGACGCGAGTGTCCGATGCGTCGCGCTGCATAGCGTAGCCTTTCTGAAGCGTTGTCCATGCGTGCATACGCGGTGAGGACGCCACTGTATGCTCGCGAGGTCGAGTATAGGCGCACTACAGCCGCAATAGTGCTTTCTACCTGCATCTTTACGGCATCTTAAGGACGTGAGCCCCGGCCCTCACGCCTCTTTAATCCCTAGAAGCGTTTACTGTCCCCAGGCGCTTGCGAGAGCAGGCGTCCGAGACATCGGACCGCGTGTGAAAGGGGCGGTAAATGGACATCCTCATTCCCATCATCGGAGTCGTCTGCATTGGACTCTTTATCTATTACATCTACATTCTGATGAGGAGTGATTCGTAAACTATGGAGGCTGCGATTCAGTACATCTTGTACTTTGCCGTGCTCGTCGTCCTGGCCGTTCCGCTCGGTCGGTTCATGGCCCATATCATGGTTGGTGAGCATACGTTCCTGTCGCCTGTGATTGCTCCCGTGGAGCGTGGCGTCTATCGTCTGCTTCGCATCGACGCGGCAGAGCAGATGGGGTGTAGGCGCTATCTGGCAAGCGTGCTGGTCTTTTCGGGGATCGGCCTCGTGGCTCTTGTGGCACTCCAGGTGCTTCAGTCCTTCTTGCCGGGCAATCCCCAGCACCTGCCGGGTGTGTCATGGGACCTGTCGTTCAATACGGCTGCTTCCTTCATAACCAACACCAACTGGCAATCCTATTCCGGTGAGACCACCCTGTCCTACTTTGTGCAGTTCATGGGTCTCACCGTGCAAAACTTCTTGTCCGCCGGCACCGGTATTGCGGTCATGTTCGCGCTCATCCGCGGTTTCCGTCAGGTCAAGCAGCAGGGACTCGGCTCGTTTTGGGTCGACCTCACCCGCAGTGTCCTGTACGTGCTCATCCCGCTGAACCTCGTGTTTGGTATCTGCCTGGCTGCCGGTGGCGTCATCTCCAACTTCCAGCCGGCTCAGAAGGCTGAGCTCGTAGAGCCCGTCGCTGTCCAGCCTAATGCAGACGGCGGCTGGAGCGTCATCGACGGCGCCCAGATCGAGGGCGACACGGTCAAGGTCGACGGCAAGGTTGTCGAGGGCGCGCGCGTGATCACCGAGCAGTTCCTGCCTCAGGGTCCTGCGGCCAGCCAGGTTGCCATCAAACAGTCCGGCACCAACGGCGGCGGCTTCTTTGGCGCGAACTCTGCGCATCCGTATGAGAACCCCAATGCCTTCACCAACATCATCGAGATGACCAGCTTGCTGCTGATTCCGGTCGCCTGCTGCTTCACCTTCGGCATCGGTGTCAAGAATGCCGGGCAGGGCAAGGCCATCTTCGCGGCGATGCTTATCCTGCTTGTGGTCTTTACCGGCATCATCGCCGTTAACGAGCATATGGGTACGCCGCAGCTGGCAGATGGCGGCGCGGTCAACATCGAGATGACCGATGGCCAGGCGGGCGGCAACATGGAGGGCAAAGAGAGCCGCTTTGGCATCGCCTCCTCTTCCACCTGGTCCGCTTTCACGACGGCTGCTTCCAACGGCTCGGTCAACTCCATGCACGACTCCTACACCCCGCTCGGCGGGTTTGTCCAGATGCTCCAGATAGCGCTGGGCGAGGTAGTGTTCGGCGGCGTTGGCTGCGGCCTGTACGGCATGATCGGCTTCGCCATCCTCACGGTGTTTATCGCCGGCCTCATGGTCGGCCGCACGCCCGAGTTCCTAGGCAAGAAGATCGAGCCGACCGAGATGCGCTGGGCGGTGGTTCTGTGTCTCGCCACCCCGTTTGCCATTCTGGTGAGCTCCGCTATCGCCTGCATGGTGCCCGGTCTTGTCGATCAACTCAACAACGGTGGGGCGCATGGCTTCTCCGAGGTCCTGTACACCCTTACTTCGGCTGGCGGCAACAACGGCTCCTCATTCGCCGGTATGAACTGCAACATCCCGTGGATCAACGTGCTGCTGGGTATCGAGATGCTGTTCGCGCGGTTCCTACCGATTGTAGGCACGCTCGCCATCGCGGGCTCGCTGGCCGGGAAGGGCAAGGTCGCCGAGAGCGCCGGCACGCTTTCCACCACCAATGCCATGTTCGTGTTCCTGCTGGTATTCGTCGTTCTGCTGATTGGCGCCCTGAGCTTCTTCCCGGCGTTGGCGCTTGGTCCCGTTGCCGAATTCTTCCAGATGGTTGCGTAAAGGAGTCGCAGATTTATGGCTATGCAAAAAGACATGATGAGCCGCGCGGTGCGCGATTCATTTGCCAAGCTTGACCCCCGTGTCCAGGTCCAAAACCCGGTCATGTTCCTGGTGTGGCTGTCGGCCGCCATGACCTCCATTCTGGCCATCGCCTCTATTTTTGGGGTACAGGACGCCGACGTCCCCACGTACTATGTGATCGCCATTGCCGTCATTCTCTGGCTGACCGACCTCTTTTCAAATATTGCCGAGGCACTTGCCGAGGGCCGCGGTAAGGCGCAGGCAGACTCCCTGCGCGCGGCGAAAAAGGACGTCGAGGCCCATCGCATCGAGTCCGTTGAGGATAAGGACCGCTTCACGGTCGTTCCCGGTACCGAGCTCTCACGCGGGGATCTGGTGGTCGTGCGCGCCGGCGAGCAGATTCCGGGAGACGGCGATGTCATCGAGGGTGCCGCCTCGGTTGATGAGTCGGCCATCACCGGCGAGTCTGCACCTGTGGTTCGCGAGGCTGGCGGTGACCGTTCTGCCGTCACTGGCGGCACTACCGTGCTTTCCGATTGGATTGTGGTGAAAATTACCAGCGAGCCTGGCCAGAGCTTCCTGGATAAGATGATCGCCATGGTCGAGGGCGCCGCCCGCAAGAAGACCCCCAACGAGGTCGCGCTCGAGATCTTTCTGGTTGCTCTGTCCGTCATCTTCATCCTCGTGACGCTCGCACTGTACTGCTACTCGAGTTTCTCTGCAGGGCTCAACGGTATGGCGAACCCCACGGCCGTGACCACGCTCGTGGCGCTGCTCGTGTGCCTGGCTCCCACAACCATCGGTGCCCTTCTGTCCGCCATTGGCATCGCCGGCATGAGCCGACTGAACGAGGCCAACGTGCTGGCCATGTCCGGTCGCGCCATCGAGGCCGCCGGCGACGTCGACATCCTCATGCTCGACAAGACCGGCACCATTACCCTGGGTAACCGCCAAGCCGCCGAGTTCATCCCGGTCGACGGCGTCGATCCCGCGGAGCTGGCCGATGCCGCGCAGCTGTCCTCTCTGGCGGATGAGACCCCCGAGGGCCGCTCTATCGTCGTGCTCGCCAAGGAGCAGTTTGGGCTGCGCGGCCGCACACTCGAGGATAAGGGCATGGAGTTCATCCCCTTCACCGCGGCGACCCGCATGTCCGGTGTGAACTACGCCGACAGCGAGATTCGCAAGGGTGCGGCCGATTCCGTTCGCGCTTATGTGGAGGCTGCCGGAGGAGTGTTCTCGAAGGAGTGCGACGAGGCCGTCGAACGCATTGCGAAGGTGGGTGGCACCCCGTTGGTCGTGGCAAAGGACCGACGTGTGCTGGGTGTCGTCTACCTTAAGGACATCATCAAGTCTGGCGTGAAGGAAAAGTTCGCCGACCTGCGCCGCATGGGTATCAAGACCATAATGGTGACGGGTGATAATCCGCTGACGGCCGCGGCAATCGCCGCCGAGGCCGGTGTGGATGACTTCCTGGCCGAAGCGACGCCCGAGGGCAAGCTCGATAAGATCCGCGCGTTCCAGCATGAGGGCCATCTGGTCGCGATGACCGGCGACGGCACCAACGACGCGCCGGCACTGGCGCAGGCGGATGTCGCCGTGGCCATGAACACGGGAACCCAGGCTGCCAAGGAGGCCGGCAACATGGTCGACCTCGACTCCAGCCCCACCAAACTCATCGATATCGTGCGTATCGGCAAGCAACTGCTCATGACCCGCGGCTCGCTCACGACCTTCTCGGTCGCCAACGACGTCGCCAAGTATTTCGCCATCATCCCGGCGCTATTCTCGCCGATCTACCCCGGGTTGGACGCCCTCAACATCCTGGGGCTCACCAGCCCGTTGACTGCCGTGCTGTCCGCCATTATCTACAACGCGCTGGTCATCGTCGCGCTGATTCCTGCCGCCCTGAAAGGCGTGAAGTACCGCGAGCTTTCGTCCGGCCAGCTGCTGACCCACAACCTGCTGGTGTGGGGCCTGGGCGGTATTGTGGCGCCGTTCGTATTCATCAAGATTATCGACATGCTGCTGGCCTTGTTCGGCATTGGCATGATGTAGACGGAGGTATGTATGTTCAAAGGTATCGCATCGCGCGCACTTGGCGTGTTCGCGCTGTTTACCGTTGTCTGCGGTCTGGGCTATACGCTCGTCGTGACCGGCATCGCCCAGGTTGCGTTCCCGTATCAGGCGAACGGCTCGCTCATTACGGTCGACGGCAAGGTTGTGGGTTCCGAGCTCATCGGCCAGAACTTCGAGGATGAGGACCACATGTGGGGCCGCATCCAGAACGTGTCAATTTTCGAAGGCGAAGATGGCGAGCTCATGGCGTATGGTGCCCCATCCAACCTGTCCCCGGCGAGTGAGGAGTATCGGCAGCTTGTGGATGCGCGCGTGAAGAAGATCCGCGCCGCCAACCCCGATGCCGATATGGATGCTGTGCCCGTCGACCTGGTGACGTGTTCTGGCTCAGGGCTCGACCCCGAGATCTCCCCCGATGCCGCCGAGTACCAGGTACCGCGCCTGGCGAAGGCCACGGGCAAGAGCGAAGGCGAGGTTCGCGAGATCATCGCCCAGTGCACCAAGGGCCGATTCCTGGGCGTCTTCGGCGAGCCTACGGTCAACGTGCTCAAGGTGAACCTTATGCTGGACGGCGCGCTGTAGGTGAGGGAGTGGCGGATGAGGGCATGACTGACTATCTGAGCCCTTAATTCCACCCCGCCCATCAGTTGCAGTGGAATACGGACTGTTTTGGCTGTCAAAGGCCTTATCTACTCCGTATTCCACCGCAACTTTTTTGTGAGGGTCGGGATTGAAGGTGGGGAGTGCGAGCGAGTGCGAACGCGGCGGGTACTGATATGATAGGTACGTCTGCAAGTGCCGCCGAGCGGCTTAAACGAAAGGAAGCCTGTATGGAGTCCTCCGCCTATCCGATGCTCTTTAGCCCGATCAAGGTCGGTACGACCGAGGTCAAGAACCGCGTCTTTATGCCGCCGGTGTCTACCAACCTTGCCGATCATGGCTATGTGACCGACGATTTGGTCGATCATTACCGTGCCCGCGCCAAGGGTGGCGTTGGCCTGATCATCACCGAGGTTGTGACGGTCGAGCCCACCTATACCTATCTGCCGGGCGACATGTGCTGCTACGACGACACGTTCATCCCCGGCTGGGAAAAGCTCGCCGCCGCCGTGCATGAGTACGGCTGCAAGATTATGCCGCAGCTCTTCCACCCTGCCTACATGGCCTTTAACGTTCCGGGCACGCCGCGCCTGATCGCCCCGTCCTTTGTGGGCCCGTCTTACGCCCGCGAGGCACCGCGCCCCATCACGGTCGACGAGATCCACGAGCTCACGCATCAGTTTGGCGACGCTGCCGTGCGTATGCAGAAGGCCGGCGTCGATGGCGTCGAGGTCCATGCGGCGCACGCCCACGGTATGCTCGGCGGCTTTTTGACTCCGCTCTACAACAAGCGTACCGATGAGTACGGCGGCTCGCTCGACGCCCGCATGCGTTTCCTGCTCGAAGTCATCGCCGAGATTCGCGAGCGCTGCGGCAAGGACTTTATCATCGACGTTCGTATCTCGGGCGATGAGTACACCGATGGCGGCCTGACCCTCAACGACATGATCTACGTCTCGCGTCGCCTGGAGAAGGCCGGCGTCGACATGATTCATGTGTCGGGCGGCACCACCATCAAGCGCGGCTCCGCGATTCCCGCCGCCGGTACGCAGCAGGCCTCGCACGCCGCCTGCTCGCGTGAGATTAAGAAGCACGTCAACATTCCCGTCGCCACCGTCGGCCGCATCAACGAGGCCTGGATCGCCGAGGAGCTGATCGAGGACGGTGCCGCCGACATCTGCATGATGGGCCGCGCCAATCTGTGCGATGCCGAGTTCTGCAATAAGGCGGCCGCCGGCAACGCCGACGACATCCGCCCCTGCATCGGCTGCCTGCGCTGCCTGAACGGCATTATGTTTGGCAAGCGCATCTCCTGCACCGTCAATCCCGATGTGGAGCGCGACGAGGCCGGCTACGAGCCTGCCGCCGAGGCCAAGAACGTACTGGTTGTGGGTGCCGGTCCCGCGGGCATGGAGGCAGCCTACATTGCCGCCAAGCGCGGCCACAACGTGGTGCTCGTGGATAAGCAGGACGAGCCGGGCGGCGAGATGCGCATCGCAGCCGTTCCGCCGGCAAAGCAGGAACTCACCCGCGTGATCAAGTATCAGTATCGTCGCCTGGCCGAGGCCGGCGTGAAGTGCGTCTTTGGCACCGAGCTTACTGCCGAGGACATTCAACGCGACTACGCCGGCTACGAGGTTGTCCTGGCTTATGGCGCCGAGCCCATCGCTCCGGCCTTCATGCAGGGCTTTAAGCAGGTTATGACGGCTGACGACCTGCTGGGCGGCAAGGCTTTCCCGGGCAAGAAGATCGTCATCGTGGGCGGCGGCACCGTTGGCTGCGAGACGGCCGATTATCTGGCTCCGCTGGTCAACGACCTGTCGCCGGCCAACCGCGATGTCACCGTCATCGAGATGACCAAGACGCTCGCCGCCAACGAGGGCGGTGCCGGTCGCGCGGTGCTCATCACGCGCATGCTCTCCAAGGGCGTCCACGTGCTGACCGAGGCCAAGGTGACCGAGATCACCGAGGACACCATCAGCTACGAGAAGGATGGCGAGATCCACACCATCACCGGTGCCGATACGCTGGTGCTTGCCATGGGCTATCGTCCCAATACCAAGCTGGCCGACGACCTGGCTACAGCCGGCGTTACCACCCACGTGCTGGGCGATGCCAACAAGTGCGGCAACATCCGCGACGCCATCGGCGACGGCTACAAGATTGCCTGCGAGCTCTAGTCAACCCCTTGGTGCATGTGAGGCCTATCCCCGCGGCGTCAGTCGGTAGATAGCAAAAAGCGGCGGCCGTCCCGTACGTGGGACGACCGCCGCTTGCGTTAGCTGCAATGAGTCGTGCGATTAGAGGCCCAGGATCTCCTTGACCTTGGTGATGATGGCCTCGTCGGTTGCGTTGGCAAAGAAGTACTCCTGGAAGTGCTCGCCGGCAAGTGCGCCCTTCACCAGGTCCTGATCGATCTCGCCCAGGACGTCGACGAGCGGACGCATGGTCACAGCGCGCACGCCGTCGAGGATCTTCTTGTTGCGCTGCTCGGGCTCAACACGCTCGGCGGGGTAGCCGTTGCCCGAACCAAAGCCAAAGAGCTTCTCGAAGGTGTACTCGAGGTTGAGCTCCTGGCCCCAGCCGTTCTTAAGAGCGAAGGGCATGGCGACGGCGTTGCCATCGTTGACCTGGGCAAAGGTGTAGGCGTCGAGTGGGTCGGCAACGTGGCCGCACAGCACGCCGGGGAAGGAGTTGCAGGCGAGCATGGCGCCCTCGCCGGTGCCGCAGCCGGTCACGACGTAGTCGGCAGCGCCGGAGTTGAGCAGCACGGCGGCAAGGATGCCGTTCTGCACGTAGGTGAGGGGCTTGGAGTCGGCGTCGGCATACATACCATAGTTAAAGACGATGTGCCCCATGGGCTCGACAACCTTCTTAAGGGCAGCCTCGATCATGGGGTTCTTGGAGTTCTGAGAGTTCTCATTGATCAGAGCGATCTTCATTGCGAAATACCTTCCTATTTCTAACTTGCGGTGAAATACGGACCGTCTTGCCTGGTAGAAGTCAAAATCAATCCCTATTTCACCGCAACTACTAAATGAACCTAAATGTGGGAGCGCGGTGAGCGAGCGGGCTTGAGACGGAGCAGGTTGCCTTGAAAGAGGAGGGAAGCGTACTTGGGTACGCGACCGACGATTGAAAGGCAAGATGCCCGTCTCAAGCCCGCGCAGCGCCTACTGGGGCTGCTTGCCGATGTATGCGAGGATGCCGCCGTCGACGTAGAGGATGTGGCCGTTGACGAAGTTCGATGCATCGGAAGCCAAGAACACGGCGGGGCCCTTCAGATCCTCGGGCGTGCCCCAACGGGCGGCCGGCGTCTTGGCAATGATGAACTGGTCAAACGGGTGGCGGCTGCCGTCGGGCTGCGTCTCGCGCAGGGGTGCGGTTTGCGGCGTGGCGATGTAGCCGGGTCCAATGCCGTTGCACTGGATATTGGCCTCGCCAAACTCCGAGCAGATGTTCTTGGTGAGCATCTTGAGTCCGCCCTTGGCGGCGGCATAGCCGGCGATGGTCTCGCGACCCAGCTCGCTCATCATCGAGCAGATGTTGATGATCTTGCCGTGGCCCTTGGCGATCATGCCGGGCAGGCAGGCCTTGGACACGATAAACGGTGCGTTGAGGTCAACATCGACGACGCGGCGGAAGTCCTCGGCGCTCATGTCGAGCATCGGGGTGCGCTGGATAACGCCGGCGTTGTTGACCAGGATGTCGGGCGTGGTGCCAAAGTCGGCCTCGATCTTGGCGATGAGCTCGGCGACGACGGCCTCGTCGGTGACGTCTGCCACGTAACCATGAGCCTCAAAGCCCAGCTCGCGGTAGTGCTTCTCGGCCTCGGCTACCTTGTCGGCGTGACGTGCGTTAAAGGCGATCTTGGCGCCAGCCTCTCCGAGCGCCTCGGCGATAGCCATGCCAATGCCATAGGTGGCGCCGGTTACCAGTGCGACCTTGCCGTCCAGACGGAAGCTGTCCATAAGATCAGACATAGCGATCCTTTCAAAAGAAACGTTCATCTATATAAGTCTTGCTTTTAATACAAGCTCAGTATAGGAGAAGCGGAGGAATTGACGCCCCTATTCTCCTAAAAATAGGTGAACGTTCACTTTTAAAAGGTGAACGGTTGAAATCGGTTGTCGCGATGCCCTTACTCGCTTTTCGCCATCGCGCCTTCCGCGATCATGTTGCGGTTGTAGACCAGGTGCAGATACATGGCGTCGTGCGCGGCGGTGGGGTTGCGCGCCTCGATGGCGTCGGCCACGCCGCGGTGCGTGCGGATGGTCTCCTCGACGAGCTTTTTGCCCGTTACGTCGATAAAGAGGGGAACGGATGCCTTGAGCACACCCATCAGGCGAGGGACGACGAGGTTACCGCAGCTCTCGGCAATGGCGTTGTGGAAAGCGGTGTCGGCGGCGGAGTAGTCCTCGCCGGCCTCGGCCAGGCGCTGGGACTCATCGCAGAGCTCGCGGATGCATATAATCTGGTCTTCGGTCGCGTGCTCGGCGGCCATGCTTGCCATCTGCGGCTCGATCATAAAGCGCACCTCGAGCAGGTCGCGCGCCAGGCGCTGCTTATCGCCGATAAAGGTAAAGCCCAGCGGGTCGTCGGCAACGCCGGGGTTCGATGCCACATAGGTGCCCGAACCCTGCTTAATGCGCACGATGTTGCGCGACTGCAGCAGCTTCATGGCCTCGCGCACGGTGCTCCTGCCGGCACCCAGGCGCTCGACGAGCACGGCCTCCTTGGGCAGGCGATCGCCCTGTTCAAGGTGCTCATCAAGAATCAATTGAATGATTTTCTCGGAAATCTGCTCGGGAAGTCCCGATTCGGAGCGGGCCATAGCTATACCTCTCATTACAAAATACATCTGAGCTATTTTAGCGCATCTCGGATGCGATATTGGCGCTTCGTCCCAATCGAGCGGCTTATATATACCGTTCGCGGCGTAAATACGACCGTTCGCCAAATACATCAGATGTATTTCGAACAAATTTCAATTTGAAACATCAGACCTTTCCAAAACACGCTATAGTCATCAGACGAATTCAAAAGGTCTGATGAATTGGAGGAAAGATGTCAGACCCAACGTTTATGGCAGACCCCACCAGGCTGGTCATCGCCGCCATCGTGGGCATCGCGCTGCTGCTTGCACTCATCATTAAGTTCAAGCTGCACCCGTGCTGTCGATGATGGTCTCGGCGCTCGCGATCGGCATCGGCGCCGGCATGCCGCTCGACTTGGTGGCAGACACCGTCACCAAGGGCGTGGGCACCACGCTACAAAACATCGCACTGCTCATTGGCCTGGGCTCGATGTTCGGCCAGATCCTGGAGGAGAGCGGCGGCGCCAAGAAGATCGCCCAGACCTTCATTGACACCTTTGGCCAGGGTCACTCCAGCTGGGCGCTGGGTATCACCGGCCTGGTCATCGGCACCACGGTGTTTTTCGAGGCCGGCGTGGTCGTTTTGATCCCGCTCGCGTTTAGCGTGGCATCGCAGACCAAGAAGTCGACTCTCTACTATGGCATCGCCCTGCTTGCGGGACTGGCAGCCGGCTATGCCTTCGTGCCGCCTTCGGCCGGTTCGGTCCTCGTCGCCGGCACGCTCGGCGTCGACCTGGGTACCATGATTCTCGTCGGCATCCCCACCGCCTTTATCGCCATGGCTGTCGCCGGTGTCGTCTGGGGCCGCAACGTGGGCGGCCGCATCTTCACGGACGTCCCCGAGCACTTCACCTCCGCCGAGGGCGCGAGCGACGACAAGGAGCTTCCCTCCTTTGGCATGGTCCTCGCCATCGTGCTCACGCCGCTGTGCCTGATTCTTCTGGGCACGCTGTCTTCGTACATCCCCATGCCCACCGAGGTCGCCTCGATCCTCGCCTTCCTGGGCAAGCCGTTCGTCGCGCTCACCATCGCCACGCTTGTCGCCATGTACCTGCTGGGCGCTCGCCGCGGCTACACAGGCGCCGAGCTCAAGGCCCTGCTCGACCGTTCGCTTAAGCCCGTCGGCATGATCTTGCTGGTCATTGCCTGCGGCGGCGTCATCCGCTGGATGCTGCAGGACTGCGGTCTGGGCCAGGTCATCGGCCCCGTGCTCGAGAGCTGCCCGCTACCCCTCGTGGTCGTCGGCTTCCTCATCGCCGCGCTCGTTCGCGCCTCGGTCGGTAGCTCCATCGTTTCGATGACTATGGCCTCGGGCATTATGGCCGCCATGCCCGCGGTCGCCGGCGCCTCGGTGCTCATGCGTGCTGCCATCTGCCTTGCCATCTGCGGTGGCGCCACGGCGCTCTCGCACGTCAACGATGCCGGCTTTTGGATGTGCTCCTCGTTCCTCGAGATCGACGAGAAGACCACCCTCAAGTCCTGGACCATCATGGAGACGATCATCGGTCTTTCGGGCCTCGCCTGCGCCCTGGTGATCTCGTTCTTCGCCTAATCGCAAGCAAACGCTTTACATCAGCACGTACATCAATCGATACCAAACCAAGTAAGCCTTGAACCAAAGGAGTACACCATGGACGACAAGACTAAAGAGCAGATTCAGCAGGAGGCCGCCGAGCTGGTTGCCAAGCTGCAGCCGCGTTCCGGTAAGTTCCGCACCATCAGCCCCGAGATGGACCCGCTGCGTCTGGGCTCTGGCTGGAGCATCGAGGACCTGGACAAGCCGCAGGTCATCATCGAGTCGACGTTCGGCGACTCGCACCCGGGCTCCACCGGTCTGTTCGAGCTGGTCGAGGAGGTGCGCGCCGGCGTTGCCGAGGCTGGCGGCCACGGCGCCCGTTACTTCTGCACCGATATCTGCGACGGCGAGGCCCAGGGCCACGACGGCATCAACTACTCTCTGCCCAGCCGCGATATGATCGCCAACATGATCGAGATCCACGCCAAGGCCACCCCGTTCGACGCCGGCGTCTTTGTCGCCAGCTGCGATAAGGGTCTGCCCGCGAACCTCATGGCCATGGGCCGCATCAACATCCCCTCCATCGTCGTCACCGGCGGCGTCATGGACGCCGGCCCCGACCTGCTGACCCTGGAGCAGCTCGGCGCTATCTCGGCCCGCTACGAGCGCGGCGAGATTTCCCGCGAGGAGCTCGAGTTCGCTAAGCACAACGCCTGCCCCAGCTGCGGCGCCTGCTCCTTTATGGGCACCGCCTCGACCATGCAGGTCACGGCCGAGGCTCTGGGCCTCATGCTCCCCGGCACGGCTCTGCTGCCTGCCACCAGCTCCGACCTGCGTGAGTTCGCCCGCGAGGCCGGTCATCAGTCCGTGTGGCTCTCCGAGCACAACCTGTGCCCGCGCGACATCGTGACCAAGGAGTCCTTCGAGAACCTCATCATGGTCCACGGTGCCATCTCCGGCTCCACCAACTCGCTGCTGCACATACCCGCGATCGCCCGTGAGTTTGGCATCGAGATGTCCGCTGACGATTTCGATCGTCTGCACCGTGGCGCCCACTACCTGCTCAACGTTCGTCCCGCAGGCGAGTGGCCGGCGCAGTTCTTCTACTATGCGGGCGGCGTGCCGCGCATCATGGAGGAGATCAAGTCGATGCTCCACCTCGACGTCATGACCGTCACCGGCAAGACCCTCGGCGAGAACCTCGAGGACCTCAAGAACAACGGTTACTACGAAAAGTGCGGCCGCTACCTGGAGAAGTGGAACCTCAAGCGTGAGGACATCATCCGCCCGTTCGACCAGGCTTTCGGCACCGATGGTTCCATCGCCATCCTTCACGGCAACCTTGCCCCCGAGGGCGCCGTCGTCAAGCACACCGTCGTTCCGCGTGAGATGTTCCAGGCTACGCTCAAGGCCCGTCCGTTCGACTGTGAGGAGGACGCTATCCACGCCGTTCTGACGCACGAGGTCAAGCCCGGCGACGCCGTCATCATTCGCTACGAGGGCCCCAAGGGTTCCGGCATGCCCGAGATGTTCTACACCACCGAGGCCATCGCCAGCGACCCCGAGCTCGGCGCTTCCATTGCCTTGATCACTGACGGCCGCTTTTCCGGCGCCTCCAAGGGCCCGGCCATCGGTCACGTTTCGCCCGAGGCTGCCGTGGGCGGCCCGATTGCCCTGATCGAGGAGGGCGACCTTATCCAGATCAACATCCCCGAGCGCTCGCTGTCCGTTGTGGGTATCGCCGGCAAGGAGATGGAGCCGGCCGAGGTCGACGCCGTCCTGGCCGAGCGCCGCGCTGCCTGGAAGCCCAAGGCTAACCGCTATACCTCCGGCACGCTCAAGTTCTTTACCGAGCATGCAGTTTCCGCCATTCAAGGTGGCTACATGGAGTAGCACCCGTACGCATCGAATTTCTCCTCTCATAGATGCGTGGCACAAAGAGCCCCGAGTTCATACGAGCTCGGGGCTCTATTTCGTTTGGATTGCAGGCGTATTGCCGGTTGAAAGCGTGTTGCGTCTGGCACAAAATCGTACGAAAGCGCAATTTGCGTCTTAAATCAGGACGCAAATCAAGACGAAAACCGTTTACGTCTGGCTTAAATCCGTACGCAAACGGTTTTCGTCTTATAATACGGTCGTGAAAAGTACGAAACGAAGGGGTTATGCATATGGTTGTTAGAGAGGGCCCTACAGTCGAATACAAGGAAAGCGTTACGCCGACGTTTCTTAAAACGGTGAGCGCCTATGCAAACTACGGGACGGGCAAGATTGAGTTTGGCGTTAATGACGAGGGTATTGCCGTCGGTCTTGCAGATCCGGTTGCTGAATGTCTGCGCATCGAAAATATGATTAATGACAGCTTGGATCCCGCGCCCCGTTACTCGCTTGAGCCCGATGAGAAACACGGGACCGTAATCCTTACGGTTTATGAGGGCCAGGACAAACCCTATCGAAGCAAGGGAAAGGCCTACAGACGAAACGATTCGGCGACGGTGGAGGTCGACCGGTTTGAGTATGGCAGGCTGACGCTCGAAGGCAGCAACGTAACGTTCGACGCGCTCGCGTCGGCTCGCCAGGACTTGAGTTTTCACACGCTTGAGCATAAGTGTGTTGAACACCTCGGCATTTCCGAGCTAACGCCGGATATCATGCGTACGCTCCGCTTGCTCGGCAAGGATGGCTATACCAATGCCGCGGCGATTTTGGCGGATAAGAATGATTTTCCGGGCATTGACTGCGTCCGTTTTGGCGATACCGAGGATGTGATCTTGGATCGCGAGACGGCGACAGGTCTATCCGCAATTGAGCAGGTGGACAGGGCGGTTGCTATGTTTGCACGCTACTACCGTTATGAACGTATCGAGGGGATGGAACGCGTCCAAACCGATCGAATTCCTCTTGAGGCGTTCCGCGAAGCTGTCGCAAACGCTTTGGTGCATCGGACATGGGACGTTCGGGCGAACGTTCAAATTGCCCTGTACGACGATCGCGTCGTTGTGACTTCACCCGGACCGCTGCCCGCCGGTTTGACGACGGAACAATACCTGTATGGGCAGATATCCGTGCTCAGAAACCCAATTGTCGCTGAGGTCTTTCTAAAGCTGGATTACATCGAGAAATTTGGTACGGGAATCGCGCGAATCAGGCGTGCGTATCGAGATTCTTTGAGCCAGCCGGTATTTGATGTTCGCGGCGGCATGGTGGCCGTCACATTGCCCGTTATCGATGCCTTTGAAGGGTCTGAGGAAGAGGTCCAGGTTCTCAAGGCTTTGTCAGGCGGACGAATACTGTCGCGGGGCGAGATTGAGCAACAGACAGGATTGAGCCGCACGCGCACGTTGACGGCGCTTGAATCTTTGCTCAACCGAAACTCGATCGTAAGGCGGGGGACAGGACGCGCCACGAAATACGAGCGCGCATAGCTCAAAAGAGCAAAGCTACAAAACAGGCCCCAAGCCTACACCGGCTTGGGGCCTGCTGTCCTCTGGGATATTGGCGCCTCTACAGTTCAGCTTCCAGTTCGGCTTTGTGTTCGTTGAGGTAGTCGCGCATGTAGGGGATGGCAAATGAGACCTTGCCGTACGAGGGCGCCTCAATGATCGACTCTCTCAGCAGACGACTGCGGATGGAACTTACCTGTTGAGGTGTCTTGTTTAAGTCATCGGCAACCATGCTGGTCGAGCTCGTCTGCCCTAAGGACGCCATGCTCAGCAGATAAGCGATGCACGTGGGCGGAATGCGCTGCAGCGCGGGCTCAATCACCATTGCGCAGAAGCGTTCGCGTGCTGTTGCGATGCCTCGCTTTGCCTCTTCCTCTCCAATTACAGTTGTATGGGCGCGTCGTGCCAGTTGCCATGCGTAATATCCAACGAGCTGAATCATAAAGGGGTAGCCTTGCGTTGCCTCGGCAAGTTGGCCGGCAATACCTGGTTGCAGCTCCATGCCAGACGCTTCAATGGTTTCTTCGAGGGAGTACGACACTTCGGTTACTGCCACAGCCTTCAGATCAAAGGGGAGGGCGCGGCGCAAAAACGTAAGTGTCTTTCCGTTGATGACACTTTCTATCATCGAAGGCAGCCCCGCAAAAACAAAGGCGATATCAAGGTCTTCGCCGATAACCTGTTGAATCGCAATGGAGAGCGTTCGGACCTCATCGAGCTCTGCGTCTTGAACCTCGTCGAGGGTGATGAGCAGGCCATTTCCATTCTTGGATATAGCCTGCCTCATGGCGTCGCGCAGCGATGGACCGATTCGCTCAATGTCTATGCTGCCGATGGATATGCCAGCTACGGTGGGCTCAAATCTGGCGTGTTTGGCCTGGAATTTGGGCTGCAGCTGCTCGAGAATGCGCTGACAAAGTCCTTCGGTTGCGACTTCTTTTATGACCGTCCAGCCACGGCTTTGCGCCAAACGTGAGCACTCGTCAAGGAGGACCGTCTTGCCCGTTCCGCGGACGCCGGCTATGCGCATAAGGCGCCCCGGGGCGCCAGGACCGTTGACGAGGCCTTCATTGAATTCCTCGAGGACATCTTCGCGGCCGATAATTGTGGGAGGTGTTTTGCCTGCCGTGGGCTTAAAAGGGTTTGTTTGCATGCGAGCCACCTTTGCTCAAAATATAGCAAGATATAGCAAAGTATAGCAAGATATAGCAAAGTATAGTGAGATATAGCAACGTATAGCGCTGCTCGCGGGTTCTTGCGGTGGCGCTATTTTCCAAAGGCCGCGCGGATAAAGCGCTGGGCGAAGAGCTTATTGGCGACGTTGATGACATGGCCCAGGAACAGTGCCGAGATGGCGGTCGTGACGCCAAAGCCGCCCAGGTTGTGCATAAAGACCAGCGACAGCGCGAGCGAGGCGGCGACGTGCGAGCAATCGAATACGACCTTCACATCGCCAAAGCGGCATTTGAGCTTTTCGGCAATGACCTGTACCAAGCCGTCGGGTGCGTTGGGAACGACGCCCATATTGACGACGAGGCTTACGCCAAACGCGGTGATGGCAAGCGAGAGCAGCATGGTTACGACCTGTGCTGGCAGCGCGGTGGGGTGCAGAGGGTTAACGTTCATAAAGAAATCGGTAAAGCCGCCGATCAGCGTTGAGAAAAAGAGCTCGAGCAAAATGCGCGGCTGAAACTCGCGGCGCAAGATGGCTGCCTGTGCGGCAATGTAGGCGACATAGGTCGCGGTAATCCAAAAGCCGAGCGTCTTGCCGGTGAGCATGGACAGCGTCGTGGCAAAACAGGTAAGCGCTGCCACGCCTAGGCCCGACGCAGTCTGGATGCTCATGCCGAGGGCGAGCGTCGCGACGCCTGCTAAATACATCAACATCCTGATGACGGTATGGCACCAATCGATCTTCTCGCCATTCATAATGATGAGCGGTCGCATGCTGCTACCCGTCCTTTCGGTTGTGAAGAAAAGGCTGACCTGGGCCGGCAAAAGAGGGTTATCGGAGGCACTGCTGTAAAAGCAGAAAAGCCGGCCCCACGGTCAGTCGTCTAGGAAATGTCTCGCTGTGCCGGAATGGGACTGAAGGGCCAACGAGACGGGAGGAAAGCAAATGACATAGCGTGGGCAATAGGATGCCAAGATGGTAGGGTGTGTCTTAGCATCCTATTGCCCACGCTTAACGAAATCGGTTTCGTTTGAGCCTTAGTATACGCACGGGATTCTATTTGCAAAGAGAAAAATAATAAAAAGGTGAACGTTCACCTAATCGCAACAACTCGTTGGCTGTATTATGACAAGGACATACTCGAAACCGATTTCGCAACGGTTAGAGAGTGCATTGTACGTTCGTCGTAGATTGCCGGGCAGCTTGGTCGCGCCCGCCGGTCGCATTGCGGCGAACGCCTTCACCCGGATCGAAAGGATCACCATGGAACAGCACACCGATTGCTCGTACTGCATGTGCGGGACCGACAACACGCTCGTCGATGCCTTTGGCATCCCCATGCTCGACCTGCCCGCCAGCAAGCTCATCTTGTTTAAGGAGCAGAGCCACAAGGGCCGCGTGATCGTGGCCTCCAAGCAGCACGTCGATGACATTTCCTGCATGTCCGAGGAGGACGCTGCCGCCTTTATGGCCGATGTCCGCCACGTCGCCGCCGCGCTGCACAAGGCGTTCAACCCCGACAAGATCAACTTTGGTGCCTACGGCGACACCATGCATCACCTGCATGTGCATATCGTCCCCAAGTACAAGAGCGACCCGTTTGAGTTTGGCGACGTGTTTGCCATGAACCCCGGTCGCGTCACGCTCGAGCCGGCTCAGTACGACGAAATCGCCCAGGCAATCATCGACAACCTGTAAAACTTCGTCCCCTATAAGTTGCGGTGAAATACGGACTGTTTAGCGGCTTAGCTGGCTCCAATAGTCCGTATTTCACCGCAACTTATGGGGGGCGGCGTTGCGATAGTATTACGTGTTGGTATTCGACTAACCGAGGACTTATCCGAGGGCTTTATGGAACAGCACCAGCATTATCAGAGCCTGCAAGACCAGGCATACAACGCATTGCGCTCCAAGATCATCTATGCCGAGCTCAAGCCCGGCACGCGCCTTTCGGCGATTGGCTTGGAAAAGGAGACGGGGATCGGGCGCACGCCCATCCGCGAGTCCTTTGTGCGCCTGCGTGAGCAAGAGCTGGTGGAAACGCGCCCCAAGAGCGGCACCTATGTCTCAAAGATCAGCATGGAGCGTGCCGAGAACGCCTGCTTTTTGCGCGAGAAGCTCGAGAGAAGCGTGCTGATCAAATGCTGCTCGGCCGCCACGCCTGATCAAAAGCGCCAGCTTGAGCAGATTCTCGCCGAGTCCGAGTCGCTCGACCACAGCGAGACGCGTCGCTTCTTTGACCTGGACAACCTGTTCCACGAGACGTGCTTTGAGATTGCCGGTCGCCACATGCTGTGGGATTGGATGAAGAGCATCAACACGCATTTTGAGCGATATAACTGGCTGCGCGCGGTGTCGCAGGATCTGGATTGGGAGCCGATTCGTCGGCAGCATCGTCGAATTCTTGAGGCCATTAAGGAGGGCGACACTGATACAGCGAGCTATCTGGCAGAGACTCACCTGCATCTGATGCCCGAAGAGCAGGGCCCAGTTATCGCCTTGCATCCCGATTACTTCGAGCTGCCCAAAGACTCGTCCATCTAATCTATCCCCTCATAAGTTGCGGTGAAATAGGGATTGTTGTGCGGTCCAGGTGGCGCAAACAGTCCCTATTTCACCGCAACTGCGTTGGGGCGTGACCGAGGCATAAAAACGCGGTGCCGTTTGGAGGAACAGACCGGAAGCAAGGGGTCGATTCCTCCAGACGGCACCGCGTTTGTTTTGGCGCTCTGGATTATGTTAGGGCAAAGATTTAGCCGAAGAAAAAGCGGCTCGGGGGCGTGTCGCTTCCGTCACGTTCTATCAGCATACAAGACGTTTTCGGTTCTTGTCCGTGACGGAAACGGCGCGCTTCCGAGCCGCTTTAAAAGAAAGGGGGCGAGGTCTAGGGCACGCCCCCTTTCACGATAGAGAGCTAAACCTAGCCGCGGACCTTCTTGACGACGTCCATGGCCTCGCGGGCGATCTGCTCGACCTTGGAGAAGTCGCCGTCGGCAAACAGGGCCGGCTTGACCATCCAGGTGCCACCGCAGGCGATGATGGCGGAGGAGCTCAGGTACTCCTCGACGTTGGCGGTGCTCACGCCGCCGGTAGGCATAAAGCGGTGACCGACAAACGGAGCGGCGAGGGCCTTGATGGTGTTCAGGCCGCCATACTGGGACGCGGGGAAGAACTTGGTGACCTTGAGGCCCAGGTTCTCGGCTGCGGTGACCTCGGAGGGGGTCACGGTTCCGGGAAGGACGGGCAGGTCGATGTCGATGCAGTGCTTCACGACGTCCTCGTTGTAACCCGGGGAGACGATGAACTTGGCACCGGCTGCGCGGGCCTGCTCAACCTGCTCGACGGTCAGGACAGTGCCGGCGCCAACGCACATCTCGGGCTCGGCCTCGGCCATAGCGGCGATGCACTCGGCGGCGCAGGCGGTGCGGAAGGTGACCTCGGCGGACTTCATGCCAGCTGCCATAAGGGCGTGGGCGAGCGGAGCGGCGTCCTCGACCTTGTCGAGCACAACGACCGGCACGATGCCCAGGGACTCAAGCGTGGTGTAGAACTGATCGAACATGATGTTCCTTTCGATGTGTGGCGCGCATGGGCGCGTGATTGCCAAATGTGCTGGTCAGGAGCCGATTTTGGATTGGTTATCGGAGGCACTGCTTGGGGTTCAAGCAATTCCAAAACCGGCTGCTCGACCAGTCATGTAGGAAATGCCAGGCAAAACCGGAATGGGACTGGTGGTTTTGCCCGGCCGGAGGAATCGGGGAGCGGGCCGCAGGGGTATGGGATTGGAAAGCTGCGGCCCGCGGAATGGAGACGGACTAGCGTGCGACGCGAGTGCCACCGTCGGCGGCTGATGCCACGGCTGCGATCTCGTCTGCGGTCACCAAGTTGGAATCGCCCTTGATGGTGAGCTTGAGGATCGAGGCCGCGATGGCGTAGTTGACGGCATCCTGCGGGTCGAAGTCGTTGATGAGGGCATGGACGAGGCCGGCGTTGAAAGCGTCGCCGGCGGCAACGCCCTCGAGCACGTGCACGTCGTGAGCAGGGGAGAACCAGTGCTCGCCGCTCTCGGCGTCAAAGAGCATGCCCATCCAGATGGAGCGCTCGACGCAGGAGATGTTGCGGACGACCGAGGCGACCTTTTTGCAGCCGTACTCGGCGCAGATCTGACGGGCCATCTCGACGTAGGTGTCGCGCTCCTCGATGCCATGGGCAAGGGAACCAGAGACGCAGGTCATGCCGAGGCCGGCGGGCGCATCCTCGTCGTTGGCGATGCAGATGTCGACGAGCGGCAGGAGTTCCTTCATGGTGGCCTGCGACTTCTCGGGCGACCACATCTTGCCGCGATAGTTCACGTCGCACACGGTGGTGATGCCCTTGGCGCGGCAGGCGGCGAGTGCCTCCTTGCCGGCGGCGGCCATCTCATCGGAGACGGCGGGGGTCACGCCGGAGAAATAGAAGACATCGATGCCCTTGAGGATCTCGTCCCAGTCAAAGACGTCGCGTTTGGCCATGTTGATGGCAGAGAACTTGCGGTCGTAGACGCAGCCGTTGCCGCGCTGCGAGGCGCCGACCTCAAACACATAGGAGCCAAGACGGTCGCCCTGACGCACGACGCGCGTTGTGTCGACGCCGTAGGCCTTCAGCGAGCGCAGCGCGCACTCGCCTAGGCGGTTGGCCGGGACAACGGATACGTAAGCGGCCTTGTCGCCTTGGTAGGCTAGGGAAAGCGCAGTGTTGGCCTCGGCGCCGCCGTAGCGGACGTCAAACTCGGTTGCCTGCTCAATACGCAGGTGGTCTTTGGGTGAGAGTCTCATCATGATCTCGCCGAAGGTAAGAACCGTTTTACCCATGGTCGCGCAGCTCCTTCTTGCTCGTGCGTACACCTTTGATATGGCGTTGGCGCGGAGGTGCCAAGACGGTAGGGTGCGTCTTTGCACCTGCGTGCCAACGCTCGCCGAAATCGGTTTACGAAATCGGTTTCGTTTCGAGTTGTAGTATACTCACCTACAGCGTTTTGCAAGCGAGATTTTTAAAAAAATGCCTAAAATGGCTCAGACCGCCGACAAATGGGAAACGGGGTGCGCTATGGCGCAGATGAGAATCAAGGACATTGCCGCCGAGGCGGGCGTGAGCCCAGCCACGGTCTCGCGCTATCTCAACAACCGTCCCGGGCAAATGACCGAGGAAACCCGTGCTCGCATCGCGGCGGTTATCGAGCGTACCGGCTATCGCCCGCGTGCCGCCGCACGCAATCTGCGCAGCTCGCGCACCAATCTCATCGGCGTGATCTTGGCCGATATCGCCAATCCGTTCTCTAGCGCCATGCTCGAAGGACTTTCCGCCAGCGCCGCCGCGCGCGGCTGCTCGCTCATGACGGCCATTAGCGGCAACGACCCCACAAAGGAAGCAGAGTCGCTCACCAGACTTATCGATGCCGGCGTGGACGGCCTGGTCGTCAATACCTGCGGCGGTAACGACGAGGCAATCGCCGCGGCCGCGGGACGCCTGCCCGTCGTGCTGCTCGACCGCGATGTTGCCGACGGTGGCATCGATCTGGTGACATCTAACAACCGTGAGCTGGTCGCCGGCTTGGTAGACGCCTTGGCCGCCGCTGGTAGCGAGCGCCTGTGCCTGCTCACCGAGGCAAGCGACGACAGCCCCGTGCGTCGAGAGCGCGCCGAGGCCTTTGCCGACGAGCTTTCGCGCCGCGGCCTTGCGGGCGAGGTCGTCACCCTGGCCGATGGCGGTGCCACGGGCGTTGGCCGTTTGGACGAGACCATCCGCGGCTATGCAGGTAAAAAGCTCGGCCTCATTGCCGTCAACGGCCTGGTCTTTCTGCGCCTGACCGAGGCACTGGCACAGTTGGGACCGTCGTTGCCGGCTGGCCTCAAGATCGCGACGTTTGACGACTACCCTTGGAACCACGTGCTCTTTGGCGGCGTCACCACGGCCGCGCAAGACACCCTCACCATAGCCGAGCGCGTGGTCGAGCGCCTGTCCGAGCGCATCGACGTCGTCACCACCACGGTGGGCGAGGCCGCAAAGCTCGCGCCCAAACGCATCGAGATCCCTGGCCACATCGAACACCGCGCCTCGACCTCTCGCTAGTCTGTATGATAATATATAGACAATGTCATACAGGAGGTATCCATGGCTGCGTCTGTGCTGAGTGTGCGAGTGGACTCGTCAATTAAAGACTCATTTGCCGAACTGTGCGAAGAGCTTGGCATGACTTCGTCTGTTGCGGTCAATATGTTTATGAGGCAGATGCTGCGCGAGCGCTCTCTGCCGTTTGTTCCTTCACTTGGTAAAAGCTCTGCGAGCGAAAGCGCCGCGGCGGGCATTTTGGATACTGCCCAGATTGAGTCCGCCGTCCGCGAGGCAGCCAGCACGATTCCCGCCATCAAAACCGTGATTCTATTTGGTTCGTATGCCCGTGGCGAGGCGCATGCCGATAGTGATATTGACTTGCGCCTCGAAGTCGATCGCGAGCAGGGCTTTGGTCTTTTTGCGCTGTCGGCGTTTGGCGAGGCGGTGCGCAAAGAAACCGGGAGGCAGGTTGATCTCGTCTCTAGTGATCATCTTGATGACGAACTTGCCGCGGTAATCGAGCGCGAAGGAGTGATCCTTTATGATCGCGCGTAAGTCAGACAGCCTTCGCGCCCAAGAGGCTTTGGAGGCCATCTCCGAAACGAACGAGCGCATCAAGGCTTTTGATATCACCGAGGACCAGTTTCTGCATGCGAATGACGTGCGGACGAGGGCGTTGGCGGACTCCCTTTTGATGTGTGCGCTTAGGGTGACGGAAGAAGCGGGCAAATTGTCGGAACGCTCGCAGCGGCTTCATCCCGAAATTGAATGGCGTGGAATTATCGGCATGAGAAATTATCTTGCGCATGATTACGGCAATGTCGACCGCTCGGTTGTTTGGGATGCAGTGACGATGGAGTTCCCTGCGCTGGAACGAGCCTGTAGACAAATTGTCTCCGAATCCGAGCGATAGTTGCTGGTCATACCCGCCTGCGCACACGTTTTTTGAGCGCTTGATACGCTTTAACCCTGCGGAAACATTTTTCTGCGATAGTATCTGCGATATAGACCAGTCGAAACCCGCCCGAAAGAAAGGGGAGCGACATGAACCAGCAGAACATCGATTACGTACTCCGCTCCGTAGAGCAGCGTGACATCCGCTTTGTGCGTCTGTGGTTTGTCGACATTCTCGGCCGCCTCAAGAACTTTGCCATTAGCCCCGAGGACCTCGAGGTCGCTTTTGAGGAGGGTATTGGCTTTGACGGCTCCGCCATCGAGGGCTTTGCCACGCCTGAGGAAGCTGACATGCTGGCGTTTCCCGATGCTTCGACCTTCCAGATTTTGCCGTGGCGCCCGAGCCATAATGGCGTCGCCCGCGTGTTCTGCGACGTGTGCACTCCCGATCGCAAGCCGTTTGCCGGCGACCCGCGCGATGCCCTGCGCCGAATGTTCCGCAAGGCCGAGAAAGCTGGCTATCTGCTCAACGTGGGCGCCGAGCTGGAGTATTACTACTTCCCCGACGAGCACACCCCCGAGCCGCTCGACAACGTGGGCTACTTCGATCTTTCGGTGAGCGATGCCGCCCGCGACCTGCGTCGCAATACGGTCCTCACGCTCGAGAAGATGTCCGTGCCCGTGGAGTACACCTTCCACGCCGCCGGCCGCTCGCAGCACGGCATGAGCCTGCGTCACGCCGAGGCCCTGAGCATGTCCGACGCCATCACCACGGCCAAACTCATCATTAAGCAGCAGGCCTACGAGAGCGGTTGCCACGCCTCCTTTATGCCCAAGCCGTTGGCGGGCGAGGATGGCAGCGCCATGTTTTTGCATCAGTCGCTGTTCGACCACGACGGCAACAACGTCTTTTGGGGCGAGGGCGACGAGAAGTACCATCTCTCCGACGTTGCCAAGCACTATATGGCCGGCATCCTGGCGCATGCCCGCGAGATCAGCGCCATCACCAACCCCACGGTCAACTCGTACAAGCGCATCACCACGGGTGGCGACTCCGTGCCGCAGTATGCCACGTGGGGCCTGCGCAACCGCGCGAGTATGGTCCGCATCCCGGTCTACAAGCCCGGCAAGCAGCTGTCCACGCGCATCGAGCTTCGCAGCCCCGATCCCATGGCCAATCCGTACCTGGTCAACGCCGTCACGCTGGCGGCTGGTCTGGACGGCATCGAGCGCAAGCTGGAGCTGCCGCCCGAGGCCACGGCCGAGACGCTCAAGCTTACCGACCGTCAGATGCTCGAGGCCGGCTACACGCCGCTGCCGCGCTCGCTCAAAGAGGCGCTCGATGTGTTTGAGGACTCGCAGTTTATGAAGGATGCCCTCGGCGAGCACATTCACAGCTTTTTCCTCAAAAAGAAGCGCAACGAGTGGCATAAGTTTGAGTCCACGATCACCGAGTGGGAGATCAAGCACTACCTGGCGAACTCCTAATCGCGCTGGCTTGTTCCAGTACGATTGAGCTCATTTCCTTGGAGGCCGATATGTCCGAAAAGAGTGCCCTGTTCATGGCGCGCACGACGCGCTTCCACGAGTTTGCCCGCAGCTTGACGACCACCTTGGGTGTCGAGGTGAGCCTGGCCACCCCCGATTCGCCGACTGCGGCGCACGACTTTGACCTGCTGATCCTCGATTCCGATGGCATTCGCAGCGACCGCATCGATCAGATTGCCAAGTGGCTTGACGATCGCGGCGGTGTCCCCATGTTGGTGATCGTCGACGACGAGGCGCTCGGCACCCTGCGCCTGCCCAATCACGCGCATGCCGACTTTGTGTGCCCCACGGCGACGCCCAACGAGCTCAAGGCTCGCGCGCAGCGCTTGATGGGCGAGGAGGAGACCGTTACCGCCGACGATGTGCTCAACATCGATAACCTCGAGATCAACCTGGCTACCTACCAGGTGACGCTCGATAACGAGCCCATCGACCTGACGCTGATGGAGTACTCGCTGCTGAGCTTTTTGGCGACGCACCCCAACCGTGCCTACAGCCGCGAGGTGCTGCTGCACCGCGTGTGGGGCTTTGAGTACTGCGGCGGCACGCGCACCGTCGACGTGCACATCCGACGCATCCGCTCCAAGGTGGGCCCGCAGATCGCGGCACACATCACCACCGTCCGCGGCGTGGGCTATCTGTTTAAGGACTAGCTTTCCACCACAAAGGGGACAGGCACTTTTGTGGTGGTTTTGACGCAGGTACGGATTCCTTTCGGGTCTGCGGCAGAACTTAAGCCTTCCTAAAAGATTGCGTTCTCATACACTTGCGCCCGCATATTGGGGTACAACTCAACGTGAACAATGATGGCCCGCCACATGTTTGGCGGGCCTTTGGTTATTTGACGAAAGGATCGCAGCTATGAGCGAGTACGATTCCCAGCGTCCCCAGGATGCGGGCAACGCCGGCGAGACCCAGCAGCAGCCGCGTGTGCAGGTGGAGTCGACGCCTGCCGACAACAACATTCCCTACGTGCAGGCCTACGACACGCAGACCGGCAAGCCGCTGGGCGGCCAGCAGGTTGTAAACAAGCACACAGTGGTCAAGACCAAGACCAAAAAGCTGCCGATCTTTATTACGGCGCTCGCCGGTTGTGCCTGCGGAGCTCTGCTGGTCATTGCGCTTATCATGAGTGGCACGCTCGATATCGGCGGCGGCAAGAACGCCGTGACGGCGGGTGCTTCGGGTTCGTCGACGCAAAAGATCACCATTGACTCCGAGGATACTACGCTGGCCGAGGCCGTTTCTGCCAAGGCGTTGCCCTCCGTGGTTTCCATCACCGCCACTTCGAGCGGCAGCCAGAATGGCTCGCTTTCGCAGTCTGCTGATGAGTCGGACAGCTCGGGCAGCGTCGGCTCGGGCGTGGTGCTCGATACCGAGGGCCACATCCTCACCAACAACCACGTGGTCGATGGTTACGACCAGTACGTGGTGACCATGGACGACGGCACCACCTATGAGGCCGAGTTCGTGGGCAACGATGCTTCGAGCGACCTCGCCGTCATTAAGCTCAAGGACGCCGACGCCTCCAAGCTCACGCCGATCGAGATCGGCGACTCCTCCAAGCTCAACGTGGGCGAGTGGGTCATGGCGATCGGCTCGCCGTTCGGCAACGAGCAGTCTGTCTCCACGGGTATCGTGTCGGCGCTGTATCGCTCCACGGCTATGAGCTCTACCAGCGGTAACACCATCTATGCCAACATGATCCAGACCGATGCCGCCATCAACCCGGGCAACTCTGGCGGCGCGCTCGTCAACGACAATGGCGAGCTTGTGGGTATCAACTCGCTCATCGAGAGCTACTCGGGCTCCAGCTCGGGCGTGGGCTTTGCCATTCCCGTTAACTACGCCAAGAACATTGCCGACCAGATCATCGACGGCAAGACGCCGGTGCATCCGTACATGGGCGCTACGCTTTCGAGCGTCAATGCGCTCAACGCCCGCACCAACAAGCTGAGCACCGATAGCGGCGCGTATGTGGCGAGCGTCGTTGAGGACGGCCCTGCCGCCAAGGCTGGCATTCAGGAGGGCGATGTCATTACCAAGCTGGGCGACGACGAGATTACGAGCGCCGATGGCCTGATCATCGCGCTGCGCAGCCACGAGGTGGGCGAGAAGGTCGAGATCACGCTCATGCGCGGCAAGGAAGAGAAGAAGGTCACCGTCGAGCTGGGCTCCGATGAGGAGCTGCAGAACCAGCAGCAGGACGACAGTTCGACCGACACCGGCAACGGCGGTATTACCGACGAGCAGCTGCGCCAGTACCTGGAGGAGCTGCTGGGCCAGCAGGGCCAGGGTCAGGGCTACGGCCAGGGTTACTAACGAGCCATTTCGCACATGCCGAAGCCAGAGGGGCTGTCCCATCAACGCGAGACAGCCCCTCTTTTCGTACCGATCCCTTGGGGACGGAGGAAAACGGATCACTTGTGGCTGGCAAGAGGCCTGGTTCGTAATGGTCTGGACAGTTAGTTCAGATACGTATAAATCTGGGGCAGCTTGGGATGCGTTTTGAGCAATTTTTGATTGGGATGGGGTTTGAATGGGTGTTTGGGAGGGCGAGCGGGACGTTTACATGGTCTCAGGGAGCCCATATTAGTTGAAACAGGGGTGTTCGTGCCTAATCCAGCTCTAGGATTTATACGTATCTGAACTAACTGTCCACCCCAGTCTGGCGGCTGCCGATTCGGTGCGGTTTGAGACCGCTATTCGGCCCCATTGCGACCGGTGGTACTCTTGTATCCGTTTGAAATCGAGCGAAGGAGTGCCGCTATGGAGCAATCGAGCCTGTTTGGTGACGGCGTGGACATCGATACCGAAACACCCGCGACCGCGGAAGCCACCGCACCGACCGACGCCCGTGCCCAGGCGGCAGCGCGTGCGGCCGAGCTGCGCCACGAGCTCGATTACCACGCCTATCGCTACTACATGCTCGATGCGCCCGAGATCACGGACGCAGCCTTTGACAAAATGCTCGTTGAGCTGCAGGAAATCGAGGCGACCTACCCCGACCTGGTGACGTCCGACAGCTATACCCAGCGCGTGGGCGGGTACGTGAGCGAGCAGTTTACGCCGGTCACGCATATGGCACGCATGTATTCTATGGACGATGCCATGGATCTGGACGAACTTGACGCGTGGCTCCAGCGCACTGAGGATGCGCTCGGTGCTGGTAGCGTCACCTATACCTGCGAGCTTAAGATCGACGGTCTGGGCGTGGCGCTTACCTACCAAAACGGCACCTTCGTGCGCGCGGCAACGCGCGGCGACGGCACCACGGGCGAGGACGTATCGCTCAACGTCCGTACCATCAAGGATGTGCCCATGCATCTGTCCGAGGCGGCGCTCGCCCACATGGGCGCTGACCGCGAGCGCACCATCGAGGTACGCGGCGAGGTCTATATGCCCAAGGGCAGTTTTGTTCGTCTGAATGAAGAGGCCGATGCCGAGGGGCGCGATCCCTTCGCCAACCCGCGCAACGCCGCCGCAGGATCCTTACGCCAAAAGGACCCCAAGATCACGGCACGCCGCGACCTGGCCACCTTTATCTATGCCATCGCCGATACCGACCCGCTGCACGTCCACAGCCAGCGCGAGTTCCTCGACTGGCTGCGTAGCGCCGGCTTTAGCGTCAACCCCAACGTGGCCCGTTGTGCCACGCCCGCCGAGGTTCACGAGTTCTGCGCCCAGGCGCTCGAGCATCGCGGCGACCTGAACTACGACATCGACGGCGTGGTCGTAAAGGTGGACAGCTTTCAGCAGCAGCTCGACCTGGGCTTTACCGCCCGCGCACCGCGCTGGGCCATTGCCTTTAAGTTCCCGCCCGAGGAAAAGCAGACCGTCCTGCGCGAAATTCGCATCCAGGTGGGCCGCACCGGTGTGCTCACGCCGGTCGCCGAGTTCGACCCGGTGACAGTCGCCGGCTCCACCATCGCGCGCGCTACGCTGCACAACATCGACGAGATCCGTCGCAAAAACGTGCGCGAGGGCGACACTATCATCGTGCACAAGGCAGGCGACGTAATCCCCGAGGTCGTGGGACCGGTGCTCGACAAGCGCCCGGCCGATTCGGTCGACTGGCACATGCCCGAGGCCTGCCCCGTGTGCGGCAGCCCCGTGGTTCACGAGGATGGCGAGGTCGCCTACCGTTGCGTCTCCATCGACTGCCCCGCACAGCTCAAGGAGCGCCTGCTCCACTGGGTGAGCCGCGGCTGCATGGACGTCGACGGCCTGGGCGACGAGATCGTCGACAAGATGATCGCCGCCGGACTGATCCATGATGTCGCGGACTTCTACCAGCTCACGGTCGACGACATCGCCGGACTGGACACGGGGCGCACCTATGCCAGCTCCAACAGCAAAAAGGGCGTCAAGAAGGGCGATCCCATTCCGGTGGGCCTTAAGACGGCCGAGAAAATCATTGCCGAGCTCAACAAGTCCAAGAGCCAGCCACTCGGTCGCGTGCTGTTTGCCCTGGGCATCCGCCACGTGGGCAAGAGCGTGGGCGAGGTCATCGCCGAGCGATTCCTGTCGATTGACAAGCTTATCTTGGCGAGCGAAGAGGATATTGCCGAGTGCGAGGGCATCGGTCCCAAGATTGCGGCGAGCGTCAAGCAGTTCCTGGCCGTGCCCGAGAACCTTGCCGTGCTGGAGCGCCTGCGCCAGGCGGGCCTGTCGCTCGAGGTCGACTTGGGCGCCGCGCACGCGCAAGCCGCAGCCGACGCTGGCGTGGCGGGCGAGCTCGCCGACGCACAGCCACTCGCGGGTCTGACCTTCGTGCTCACCGGCACGCTCGTCAACCGCACGCGCGACGAGGCGGGCGCGGCACTCAAGGTGCTTGGCGCCAAGGTTTCGGGCAGCGTGTCAAAGAAGACGAGCTATCTGGTCGCCGGCCCCAAAGCGGGCTCAAAGCTCACCAAGGCCGAGCAGCTGGGTGTGCCCGTGTTGGATGAGGCGGCACTTGAACAGATTTTGGCGACGGGTAGGGTCCCGGAGGCATAATGATTTGTTGAGGAACTGCGCAGAGGCTCAGTTCCTCAACATCTCCTTATAGTGTTTGCCTGTTCAATTTCGATATCGTTTCCCTCGTATGATCCAGATGCGTCTACCGACTCAAAGCGTGAGTAGGAAACTCTTGTCCCAACTTTGATTTGGGAAAGCTTGTCTTTGATTCGGCCAGATGAGGGGAATGTAATCCGGGTTTGCTTTCCAGCGTCGGTGTAGCGGGGACTGTTGTCTGTTTGGATTACGAGTTCCGTTCCCTCAATAGAATGAACGCTGCCGGCTCCAAAGACAAGGTAATCATCTCCTCCGCTATAGCGGGCTCTATCTGTGCATGAAGAAACGGATGCAAACATAGCGAAAATCACCAATATCGTAACCAGGGCAAAGGCCGTGGTGCCATAGCATTTTGATGGTGCCATCCGGTCTACCAAAAGACTGTTCCGTTCAATTTGACCATATTGGGCGTTGCATAGTTAATCGCTCGGGGATAAGTGTTCCATCCGTCGAATACTTCGAGCCACTGCAGTTCGATGCCAGAGCTTCCATTATGCCCAGTAAAATAGCCAGTTACCGTGACTGTATGACCTGATAGCTCGACGGATCCTTCACTGTTTCGGCTGTTGATCCACATATGATACAAGCCGATATTCCCTTGATCGATAGTTGCTCTGTACTGAGCGAATTGAGGCTGATAACCGAAAAATTGAGTATTAAGTGCTCTACCCTTTTGAGCGGCAAGACTTTTAAACGGAACAATTCCATCTGGGATGATCGTGCTTCCGTACTCGACGCCCTGATCATTGGTCTTATACGTTGTTGTGCCAGTGACGTTCCATATTTCTTTATAATAATCGGGATTAAATTGATTAGCGTTTGAACTGGTGAGACCGTAATGCATTGATACAGCGTACAAGGCAGAAACGACGCATGCATACTTATTAGTGCGGGCTTCAACTAATGATTCCGAGACTCCTCGGAACGGTATTCCGTTTAAATCGTCTATTTGGAAATGCAACATCAAGTCATCTTCATTGATAATGACTGCATCCCATGAAGTTGGGTTATTGCTTTGAGGTGCTATACCCTTTTCGGTGACAATTGGGACAGACCGTATATTGTTATAGTTGGTTACACAGTCTCTAGTTCCTGGCACCAAAGTTCCATATTCAATATCGTTGTACGAAATTAGTACGGTTGGGTTTGTGGCCTGTTGGCCGGAATAAGTTGAAATGGCGTTTGATAGAGAAGCTGAAATCGGGAGAATGGTATCGCCGAGGGTTATCTCCTTCAGAAGCCCAGGATATGATGCGTCAAGTATTAAATAACCGTAAGGGCTTCCTTCCCTTGTGACACTGATTTCATAGCCACAGATAAGGCCGATTTGTTGGCATACGGGAACGATTTGCTCGATCTCTAAGTTCGCGGATCCGTCGACGATGGGCAACAGGGAAAGCGCGTAGTCTTGTGCTAGGTCTGATGTAAAAGCGACGGATGAGTTTGAGTCGGCAGCGAATACTCTTGTTGGGCGTGACGCGGATAAGCCGATGATCGAGGCTAGGCCGAGAAGAAACGAGCGACGTGATTGAACTCTGGGCATAATGTCTCCTGCCTATGGGGGGCAATATGCTGTCATTTTATTTGCTACAAAATACAATCTAATTCGGATTAAGGTAAATGGATGGAATTGCTCGATAAATGGTAGTGATTAGCGGACCGGTATCGCGATCCTCGTCACATACGCTCCCGGGTCGTCGCTGATGATGTCGTCGATGAGGGCGATTTCGCGCGAGGGACCGGCGGGGGACAGGTCGCGCTCGTGCATGTAATCGAGTAAGCGCTCATAGCGCGGGGCCGCCTGACCGTGCGTGCCGCGGAAGCTGACCGTCAGACACCGCGCGGCGGGACGTACTTCGACATCGCCCAGGTAGGTAATCGTCCGTGTCATCCAGCAGCAGAAAGACTTCGTCGTAGCCGTCAAAGTCGCCGGCGGCCAGGCGTTCGGCGCTAATCCCAACGCCCAAGTTGCCCAGGAAGACAAAGGTCTCGTGCTGGCCCTTCTGCAATTGACGAATCTGCCACTCCAGCGCATAGGCGTCGGTAGGGTTGACGCGTTCGCGCAACACGGCGCAGCGAAGCTCGGGCGCATCGATTGTGCAAATGCTATCGAGCTCGGTGTTCAAGGCATCGTGCAGCAGCGCAAGCCGGTTATCGATCTTACGCGACACGCGCTCCAGCTCGCGGCGCTTGCGCTCGATGAGCTCCTGCTGCTGAGCCAGCTGCCGCTGCATAAGGTTCACATCGCGCGTGGTCACAAACTCGCGGATTTGTGCTAACGGCAAGTTGAGAACGCGCAGGTGGCTGATGGTGTTGAGGGTGGAGAGCTGCCGCGATCCGTAGTAGCGGTACCCACTTGCCGGATCGATGTGCGCCGGGTCCAGCAAGCCCATCTGCTCGTAATGACGTAGCGTCCCCACGCTCAGGTTAAACAGGCGCGCCACCTCGCCAATGCGGAGCAGGCCCTCAGTATGTTCACTTGGCGTGTCGGTCACAGGACCGCTCCTTTCAATGGGGTCGGGGAGGGGCGCCGAGGTCGTGCGGCGCGGCCGTCGTATGACACAAACGATCCGCTACGCTGCCAACTTGTCAAAAGCTCCGCGGCGGTTGAGCACGGTAAACGCGACAACACAGATGACCGCCGACAAAATCGATCCGCACGGCGAAGCGATGCCCATGGGAAACAACGTATCGGAATAGGCGTTCGACAGCAGCCACGCGCCCGGCACGCGAATGAGTGCCACGGCCAGCACGTTGTGCGCAAAGCCGATGTAGCTCTTGCCGTATGCAGCGAAAAAGCCACTAAAGCAAATGTGGATGCCGGCAAAAATCGCGTCGAAAATGTAGCTGCGCATATAGCCGGTACCGGCCGCGACGACCGCGGAGTCCTTGGCAAAAAAGCCGATAAACGCCGGTGCCACCAGCCACATCAGCACCGTGATCAGGCAGCCATACACCACCGAGATCGTCATGGCGTCTTTGAGCACCTGACGTGCGCGATTGCCCTTGCCCGCGCCGGCGTTTTGTGCCGTGAGTGCGCTGACGGTGGCACCCATGGAACTCGGCACAATGAACAAAAAGCTGATCATCTTTTCGACCAGGCCCACGGCGGCGGCGTCGACGAGCCCTCGGTGGTTGGCGATGACGGTGATAAACATAAACGCCACCTGGATGCAGCCGTCCTGCACGGCCACGGGCACGCCGATCTTAAGAATGCTGCCGAGCACCTCGGGCTGGGGGCGCAGGTCGCTGCGCTTAACGTGGATGTTCGTGCGGCGGCTCTTGAGCCACACGAGCGCGAGGGCAACGCTGGCCGTCTGTGCGGTCACCGTGCCGAGTGCCGCGCCCACGGGGCCGAGTCCCATGTGGCCAATAAGCAGAAAATCGAGCGCGATGTTGATGACGCACGCCACGCCGATCACGTACATGGGCGAGCGCGAATCGCCCAGGCCGCGAAAGATGGCCGAAAGGATGTTGTACGCGGCGATGCACGGAATGCCGATAAAGCAGATGCGCAGGTAGGCGGCGGTGCCCTCGACCGCTTCGGCCGGCGTGCCGATGAGCGCCACGATCTGCGGGCACAGCGCGAGCAAGAGCGCGGCCAGCACCACCGAGACACCCATAAAGAGCGTGATGGTGTTGCCGATGGCGGCCTCGGCGCGGTCGAAGCGGCGTGAACCCACGGCGTGGCCGACGATGACGGTCGTTCCCATGGCCAGACCTACGAGCGTCACGGTAATGATATAGAGCGTCTGCGCGCCGTTGCCCACGGCGGTGATGCCGGCGGCGCCGCTAAACTGCCCGATAAAGTACAGGTCGGCCATGCCGTAGAGCATCTGCAAAAAGTACGAGAGCATATAGGGCAGGGCGAAGACCGCGATGGTCTTGAGGACATTACCGCGTGTGAGGTCGTGTTCCATGGGCGGGACTTTCTGGCTTGGTTCGTTTACGTACCAGTGTAGTGAAAACCCTACAACGATTGTAGAGTCAAGGTCCATGTAGCCGGTGGGGCGAAAAAATCGCGCCCACAATCATTTCCATTTGAATACGGTCGCGCGCCGCGCGGGCTTAGCGCCTGCGCTAGCCTTGCAGAAATCGATTTCGGAACACTTGACACTATCGCTCGGCGCGCAATAATACGTGCGTTTGCGAACAACGTTTGATGGGGGATGAACCTGCGTGCGCAATCTCAAAATCTTGTTTTCCTATTTGGGGGCATACCGTCGCGATGCCATACTCGGCGTGATGTTCGTCTCGGTCGAGACCGCGCTTGAGCTGTTTATCCCGGTCATCATGGCCAATATCATCGACGTGGGCGTGCCCACGGGTGACGTTAACTACATGCTGCTGCAGGGCGCGTTCATGATCGTGTGTGCCGCGTTTTCGCTGGTACTGGGTTTGGGTTACGCGCGCACGTCCGCCCGTGTCGCATCGGGCCTGGGCGCTAACCTGCGCGAGGCCGAGTATCGCAAGATCCAGACGCTCGCCTTTGGCAACCTGGACAACTACGACGCCAGCTCGCTTGTCACCCGCATGACCACCGACATTACCGTTATCCAAAATGCCATCGGCAACGGTTTCCGTCCCATGGTGCGTGGCCCCATGACCCTCATTGTCGGTCTGGTTTATGCCTTGGTGTTGTCGCGCCCACTCGCCACGGTCTTCGCGATCATTCTGCCCGTGCTGGCGATTGTGCTGGGCGTTATCACCTACCGCGTGAGCCCGCTCTACCGCCAGCTGCAGACCTCGATGGACCACCTCAACGGCGTGGTGCAGGAGGACCTCACCGCCGTGCGCGCCGTCAAGGCGTACGTGCGCGCCGAGCACGAGGAGGCCAAGTTCGACACCGTCAATACCGAGCTCGCGCACACGGCTACGAAGACTTTCGGCAACGCCGTGCTCAACCTGCCGGTGTTTCAGCTGTCGATGTACGTGGCCGCCATCTCCATCCTGTGGATCGGCGGGCGCATGATTATCGCCGGCGAGCTGGGCGTGGGTTCGCTCACGGGCTTTATGAGCTACGTGCTGCTGATCATGAACTCGCTCATGATGATCTCCAACGTGTTTTTGCTGCTCACGCGCGCGCTCGCCAGCGTGGAGCGCATCTCGCGGGTGATCGACGAGCAATCGCTCATCCAGGCCCCCGCGGCAGACGCGGCTGTGCGCGAAGTGGCCGACGGAAGCGTCGAGTTCCGCGACGTGTCGTTTAAGTACCGCGCGGATGCTGCCGAGGACGTGCTCGAGCATATCGACCTTCGCATCGAGCCGGGCTCCACGGTGGGCGTGCTCGGCGGCACGGGCTCGGGCAAGAGCTCACTCGTGCAGCTCATCGCGCGCCTGTACGACGCGACCGAGGGCGTCGTGCTCGTGGGCGGGCGCGATGTGCGCGACTACGACCTGGCCGCTCTGCGCGATGCCGTGGGCATTGTGCTGCAAAAGAATGTGCTGTTTACGGGCACCGTGCGCGAGAACCTGCAGTGGGGCGCGCTCGATGCCACCGACGAGGAACTGCTGCGTGCTTGCCGTGCGGCGTGTGTGGACGAGTTCCTGGACCGTATCGGCGGGCTGGATGGCGAGCTGGGCCAGGGCGGCGCCGGTGTTTCGGGCGGGCAGAAGCAGCGTCTGTGCATCGCGCGTACGCTGCTCAAGCATCCGCGCGTGCTCATTTTTGATGACTCGACCAGCGCGGTCGATATGGCGACCGACGCCAAGATCCGCGAGCACATCGCGCAGATTCCTGATACGACCGTGATCATCATCGCCCAGCGCATCGCGAGCGTGATGGATGCCGATCGCATTGTCGTGCTGGACGACGGCCGTGTCCATGGCGTGGGCACGCACGAGGAGCTGCTGGCGGGTGACAACATCTACCAGGAGATTTACGCCTCGCAGATGGAGTTCGCGGGGGATACGACCGCAGATGCCCTGACCCGAGAAGGGGGTGAGCTCCATGCCTAAGACATCCGCTCAGGCCCGCCCGGCCAATCTGGGGCAGACGCTCCGCCGCCTGCTCAGCTATATGGGCCATGCCAAGTTCTCGCTGCTTGCGGTGGGCGTGCTCGCCTCTATCGCCGCCATCGCGAGCCTTGCCGGCACCTATATGGTGCGCCCCATCGTTAACGGCTTGGCTACGGGTGGGGAGGAGCTGCTCACTAAGCAGGTTCTCTTTACGGCCGCCATCTACGCCGCGGGCGTGCTGTCGGCCCTGGGCTATTCGCAAATCATGGTGCGCGCGGCCCAACGTGTGGTGTCCGACATCCGCCGCGACCTGTTCGCACATATCCAGACGCTGCCGCTCAGCTATTTCGATAGCACGCGCTCGGGCGACATCATGAGCTTCTTCACCAACGACGTCGACACGGTCTCCGAGGCACTCAACAACAGCTTTGCTAACGTGATTCAGGCGACCATCCAGGTGATTGGCACCACGGCCATGCTCATCATCCTCAACTGGCAGCTCACGATCATCACGCTCGTGTGCGACGCGGCCATTGTGCTGTACGCGCGCTACTCGGGCATTCGCTCCAAGCGTTTCTTTGCCGCCCAGCAGGCGTCGCTCGGCGACTTGGACGGATATGTCGAGGAGATGGTCTCGGGCCAAAAGGTCATCAAAGTCTTCAACCACGAGCGGGCCAACGTGGTCGGTTTTGACGCGCGCAACCAGGAGCTGCGCCGCACCGGTGGCACCGCGCAGGCCTACGCCAACTCGATGGTGCCCATGACCGTGGTGATCGGCTATGCCAACTACGCGATCGTTGCGGTGGCGGGAGGCATGCTCTGCATCAACGGTCTGGCCGACGTGGGCGCGCTCGCGAGCTACCTGGTCTTTGTGCGCCAGGCGGCCATGCCCATCAACCAGTTCACGCAGCTGGGCAACTTCTTGCTCAACGCGCTGGCCGGTGCCGAGCGCCTGTTCGCCGCGATGGACCTTGAGCCCGAGGTGGACGAGGGTTGCGTGGAGCTGGTGCAGACGGGCGAGTCCGCGTGGGCGTGGAAGATTCCTGAGGGCCGTGGCGTGGGCGCGTACGGGCATCTGCACGATGTTGCCTCGGTCGACGATGCAGGTCGTGCGGTGTCGGCCGACGGTACCGAGCTTGTGACCGGTCTGGTGCCGCTCGCCGGCGACGTGCGCTTCCATGCCGTGGACTTTTCCTACGTGCCGGGCACGCGCGTGCTCACGGACCTCAACCTGTTTGCCAAGCCGGGACAAAAGATCGCTTTTGTGGGTTCGACGGGCGCCGGAAAGACGACTATCACCAACCTCATCAACCGCTTCTACGAGGTCGATGACGGCGAGATCACGTACGACGGCATCGACGTCAAGCACATCGCCAAGGCCAGCCTACGCGGGTCGCTCGGCATTGTGCTGCAGGATACGCACCTGTTTAGCGGCACCATTGCGCAGAACATTCGCTTTGGCAAGCTCGACGCGACCGACGAGGAGGTTCGTGCTGCCGCCGAGGCCGCCTGCGCCGACTCGTTTATTCGCCGCCTGCCGCAAGGCTACGACACGCCGGTCACAGCCGACGGCGCCAACCTGAGCCAGGGCCAGCGTCAGCTGCTCGCCATCGCGCGTGTGGCCGTGGCCGATCCGCCGGTGCTCATCTTGGACGAGGCCACTTCGAGTATCGACACGCGTACCGAAAAGCTCATCGAGCGCGGTATGGACCGCATCATGCGCGGACGTACCACGTTTATGATCGCGCACCGCCTGTCCACCGTCCGCGACGCCGACGCGATCATGGTCCTCGAGCACGGCCGCATCATCGAACGCGGTACTCACGAGGAACTCCTGGCCCAGCATGGTGAGTACTGGCAGCTGGCGCATGGCTTAAAAGAGTTGGATTAACCCGTTCGAGCACGATGCTTTGACCCCTCCGTGCCCCTCACCTCGCCTCAAATCATCACAACATTCAACGTTTTTTACCAAAATCGGGAAAAGCATCGAATGTTGTGATGGTTTTTCTGCCACTCGATCGGATGGAATCGCTTTCTTGCGCACGAAAGTGTGCGGACCCGTGGGCAGGGGAATAAGGTTGGTTATCCGACTCCATTGGAGGGCTCATGGACCTGCCGATCGTCCTGTCCCATAAGACTGCCTGGCTGTACCACAACGTGGCGCGCCCGTCCGAGCCGCTCTCGCGAGCAAGCAGCCTATACGATGAGGACTCGCTTGCTAGCGAGGCGGAGCCGACTGCGGGCCTGCCCAAATTGGGACTCGATGCCAAAGGGCTGAGGGCTTCAACGGCAGTTGGGATCGTTGCCGATTATCTGGTCTCGCTTGGTATTCCACGAGAAGAGCTCGATCATATCGATACACTCGTCAACTTCGATTTTGAGCGCTCGACGCCGGCTGGATTTAGGTGCCATGTGTTTGGGGCGCCGGTACCTTCAGGCCATCTTATCGAGGTGGCAGAGGGCCTTCTGGTGGTTGATGAGGCCATGTGCTTTGTCCAGGCGGGTTCGTGGATGAGCGAGCCCGAGCAGTTGGAATATGGCTACGAAATCTGTGCCCGATACCATTTGAATCATCTGTCGACAAACGATTATATCGAGATGGGGCAGAGGTATACCGTTGCCGACTTGATTGCTTATTGCAATGAGAACCGATCTCGTCAGGGGGCCATACGCGCGGCCGCCGTGCTCAGGCGCGTGCACGATGGCGCGCGATCGCCCATGGAGACGGCCACCGCAATCATGGTCGTAGCAAAACGTTCCCAGGGAGGGCTGGGATACGCCAAGGTTGAGCTCAACCATCGGGTCGATGTTCCCAACGAATTCAAGTATCTCGCAAAGGCCGGGTATTTCGAGATCGACGTATATGCGCCTGCGAGCGGTACGGGGATTGAATACAACGGCTCTGACCATCTTGATAAACAGCGCAGCGCGTCGGATGCGGAGCGTATGACCGTGCTGAGCGCGCTGGGCTTTAGGATGATCGTCCTCACCGGGACTCAGTTTGCCCATCAACTGCAATTGCATCGGGCAATGAATGCCATCGCGCTCGCTATGGGCCTTAAGTGCGACCGGAGCGAGGCATTCCAGAAACGTCAGAACGACCTGCGAGAATTCGTGATTCGGCACTGGGATGGCGGCCTTTAGGGGCGCTTTGGTCCTTCTACGGGGTGCCGTGGGCAGGCAAACCATCACAACATTCGACGTTTTTTGCCAAAAACGGGAAAAGCATCGAATGTTGTGATGGTCTGTGCTGAGGATGGGCTTGGAAAGTCCGTTTTGCTCGAAGTGACCCGTCCTGTCGTACGGGTGTCGGCATGATTCTCTCGTGGGGTATTATGTTTTCCGAAGAATAAAACGCCGCGTGAGGGGAAGGCTGCGTGGACGGGCGCGTGCAACATGACGGCTTTGGCCGCGATATCAACTACCTGCGCATTGCCGTTACCGACAAGTGCAACTTCCGCTGCATTTACTGCATGCCGGCCGATGGCGTGGCGCCCCGCGCGCACGACGAGCTGCTCAGCGCCGAGGAAATCGCCCGCTTTGTGCGCTTGGTGGCGGGGGAGGGCATTCGCCGCGTGCGCCTGACGGGCGGCGAGCCGCTGGTCAGCCGCCGCATCATTCCGCTCATTCGCGACATCCGCGCGATTCCGCAGATCGAGGACATCTCGCTTACCACCAACGGCGCCCTGCTGCCCAAGCTGGCATCGCAGCTCAAAGATGCCGGGCTTAACCGCGTCAACATTTCGCTCGATACGCTCGACCCTACGCTGTTTGGAAAGATCACGCGTCTAGGTCGACTCGAGCAGACCATGGCTGGCATCGACGCGGCGCTGGCTTGGGGCTTTGAGCCCGTTAAGGTCAACTGCGTTGTCGTGCGTCGACTCAACCAGGATGTGGCAGCCCTCGCACGGCTCACGCTCGACCGCCCCATCCACCTGCGCTTTATCGAATACATGCCCATTGGCGACGAGCGCACCAGTTCGCATTGCGCTGTGGACCCGCATGCGCCCACACTCAATCCCGAGCTGTGGGACGCGAGCGATACCGTGCCGAGCGACGAGCTGCGGGCGCGCATCAATGCCGGGGCCGCCGCGGCGGGACTGGGCGAGCTCGAGCCGCTCGACATCAACGACGCTCCTGCCGGCGCGGGCCCTGCGCGTTACTGGCACTTTCCGGGCGCGGCGGGAACGGTTGGCTTCATCAGCGCCATGTCCAACCATTTTTGCGCGAATTGCAACCGTCTGCGCCTGACGGCCGATGGCAACGTGCGTCCGTGCCTGTTTAGCGATGCCGAGTATTCGGTGCGTGAGGCGCTGCGCCGTGGTGATGATATGCAGGTACTTTCGATTTGGCGCGATGCCGTGGCCCACAAACCGCAGGAACACGCGATAATTGAGGGCACGCAACGATTTATGTCCCAAATCGGAGGATGATCATATGGCCAAGAGCAGGTACGCCGATGCCACCAAGGCCGCTCGCAGGGCCGCGATGTCTGCCCATAAAGCCACGGCTGCGGCGAATGTTGGCAACGCCGATGCGTCCGCACAGCCGACTGCCAGCGCTGCCACCGAGCCCGCCCGCGACGCCCGTCGCGACGAGCTGACGCACGTGGACGCCAAGGGCGAGGTGCGCATGGTCGACGTGTCCGACAAGGCCGAGACCCATCGCATCGCCATCGCCGAGGGCACCATCCTCATGCACCCCGAGACGCAAGCCATGGTGCTGCAGGACCGCGCCAAAAAGGGCGACGTGCTTGCCTGCGCGCGCGTGGCGGGCATTATGGCCATCAAGCGCACGAGCGACATCATCCCCATGTGCCATCCGCTGCTCATTACCAAGAGCAAGTGCGACATTGCGCCCATCGCTGCGGCGGGGACGCCGGCCGAGGACGTGCCCGAGGGCTGGGCGCCGGCGCGCACGGACGGGCAGGTCGGCTTTCACGTACTGGTTACGGCGGGCGTGACGGGCAAGACGGGTATCGAGATGGAGGCCCTGACCGGCGCGAGTGCCGCGTGCCTAACGATCTACGACATGTGCAAGGCGGTCGATCGCGGCATGGAGATCGTCGACGTGCGCCTGCTGTACAAGGAGGGCGGCCGCTCGGGTGTGTGGGATCGCGCAGAGCGTCAGGCCGCTGCTGTTGAGGCCGTGGGAGCCGCGGGCGACGCACCCGCAAGCGCACCTGCCGCCGTCGCGCCCGCAGCTCCCGCTCCGGCCGTCCCCGCGATCGCGTTTATCGGCTACCAAAACTCGGGCAAGACCACGCTCGTCGAGAAGGTCATTGCCGAGCTCACCCGCCGCGGCCTGCGCGTGGGTTCGCTCAAGCATCATGGGCATCACGGCTTTGATATCGATGTGCCTGCTAAGGACACCTGGCGCCATCACCAGGCCGGATCCAAACACGTGGGCCTCATCTGCGCCACGCGCTGGGCGGAGTACGCCGACACGCGCGAGGAGGACGAGATGCCCGCGCGCGAGCTGCTGTCGCGCTACAACGATGTCGACGTGGTGATCATCGAGGGCTACAAGACCGAGGGCTTCGACAACATCGTGGTCGCGCGCTCCGGTGTCGACCGTCTGCGCGGCAAGAGCTCGCTCGACCTGGTCGACGGTCACACGCTGGCTCTTGCCTGCAACGAGGCCCTGGCGCGTCAGGCCTTCGATGCCGGCTTCGCGACCCGAGCCATCAACATCAACGACGCCCGAGCCATCTGCGACCTGATCCAAGACCACCTTCAGGCTTGACGCTGCGCCGGCCCCAAGCACCCCATCTCGCCCCTCAAGCCGTCGCTCGCGTACCAAAGTACGCGTCGCTCCTCTTTCGGGGCGACCTGGGGCACTTGGAACCGGCTCGCTACGCTGCCATATCATTGGGCCACCACAGGCAGGCACCTTTGTGGTGGCCTTTGCTTTGGTAGATTTTTGGGACATGCCTTAAAATCTACCAAGTAGTTCATCCGGGCGAAGACGGAGAGAAGGGGCCCGATGCGTCCTTAACGTTACATACAGAAAGATTGAGTCGATGGTCGGCGGTCAATGCCTGCGGCCCGTATTCATATGCAGCAAGGAGCCCACATGTCTACATCTCCATTTCCTAAATCCCAACCATCGCTGTCCGCGCGGGCCAAGCGCCTGGTGGCAATGCGATTTCTCATCTACACCGGCTTCCAGACCAGCTACTTTATCGGCGTCATCGGAACGCTCACCTATGCAGACGGCGCTTCGGTCGTCGCGACATCGCTGGCCGTCCTGTTTATGAACGCATTCGTGATCTTGGGATCCTTTGCGGGTGGCGCGGCGCTCGACGCCTGGGGTCCGCGCCGTCATTTCCGGGCGAGTATCGTCGGCACGTTGGCAACCGGCGCGGCAATTCTCGCCTTTGGCAGCGCGACCGAAACAGTCCTTGCCGGCGCGGTACTCTTGGGCTTTGTGATGGGATTTGCCCAGCCCATTGCCACGTCCTATCCGGCGTATCTCACCGACGACCCCGTCGAGCTCAAAGACATCAACTCCGCCATCGCCATGTTTTCAAACGTGAGTATCATCGTTGGCCCCACGCTGGGCGGCTTTGTCGCGGCGGCTGCGTCGTCGCGCGCGGTGTTCGTGCTCATGATGCTCTTTACAGTGCTGGCGCTCGTCGCTGGTTGGGGCTTTAGGCCGCAAGCAGGTCGCGTCGCCGCGCGCGAAAGTACTCCCGCGGATAGCAGCACAACGGCAAGTACTGCCAGTCAAAGCTCCGACTTCAGTAAATCCACCCGTGCAACCTTCGCGACCAGCATCAAGACGGTTTTTACCAACAGCGTCCTCGCCCTGCTGTTCTTCATCATCTTCCTCTCGAACTTTGGCTACGGCGCCTTCGATCCGCTGGAGTCGTTCTTCTACCGCGATGTTCTGCATGTCGGTGTTGAGTGGATGGGCTGGCTCTCGTCGGCCTGCGGCGTGGGTGCGGTGCTGGGCGCCGTCCTCGCGCTCCGCTTGCCGCGGCGCTTCGTCAGCCTCAAAACGCTGCTCGTTGCACTCATGTCCGTGGGCCTGGGAAGCCTGCTCTACGTGGGAACAACGTATGTGGGCGTGGCGCTCATTGGCCAGATTGCCCTGGGCGTGGCATGGGGCGTCGTCAACCCGCTCCACAACACGATCGTGCAAACGACGGCCCCGCTCGAGCAGCTCGGTCGCGTGAACTCGGTCATGGGTTTTGGCAACATGTTCGCCGGCGTGGCCCCGCTGGCGATTGCCCCGTGGCTGGCGGCGACGTTTGGCGTGCAGCAGACGCTCGTTGGTGCGGGCATGGTCGTGACGGCGGTTCCCGCGGCGTTGCTGCTGTTTGAACGCCGACATTTTGATCGTGCCGCAAGGCAGTAAAAACCATCACAACATTCGATGAAAATCGCGATTTTGCCGAAAAACGTCGAATGTTGTGATGGTTTGCGCTCTGGCCAGGCCATCCTGCGAGTCCGGCCACCACAAAGGGGCCAGGCACCTTTGTGGTAGTTTTGCACCAAAGCGCCACGTGCGCGCCTTGGTATACCATGTACGCCGTTCACGAATACACCCCACACCGCCGCACAACCCAGAAAGGCCCCCATGGACGCCACCTTCAGCCACATCAAAGCCGTGTTCTGCGATATCGACGGCACGCTGCTCACGAGCCAGCACACGGTGTCCCCGCGCACCGTGGCGGCGATCCGCGCCCTGCGCGAGCGCGGCGTGCTCTTTGGCCTGTGCACCGGGCGCGACGCCCACGCGACCGAGGCCATGTACGAGCTCTGGGGCATCGAAGGCCTGGTAGACGTGATGGTGGGCTGCGGTGGCGCCGAGGTCATCGACCGCGCGCACGACATCAACGAGCTGAGCTATCCGCTGCCGGGCGAGACCATCGCGCGCATCTGCAAGCACATGGCGGACCTTCCGGCAACGCCCGTCTGCCCCCGAGACGGCGTGTTCTACGTGCCCGAGAGCAACGCGTGCGTCGAGCACCTGTCGCGCGTCGACGGCGTGCCCTACCAGGTGGTCGATTTTGCCGAGTTCTTGCGCGAGCCGCAGCCCAAGGTGATGTTTACCATGGCGCCCGAGGTAATGCCGCGGGTGATTGAGCGGGCGTCGACGTTTGCCGATGACACTGTTAAGGCGGCGGCTCTGCAAACCACGCAGCGGCTCTACGAGTTCATGGATCCGCGCGTGTCCAAGACGCGCGGCCTTGTGCGCGTGGCGGAGCTCAACGACATGGAGCTCCAGGACATCTGCGTGTTTGGCGATGCGGACAACGACACCTGCATGGTGGCTGACGCCGGTGTGGGCGTGGCCATGGCAAATGGCAGCGATGCCACCCGTGCCGCCGCCGATTTTGTAACCGCGAGCAACGACAAAGACGGCATCGCGATCTTTATCGAGGAACATCTGCTATAGCGCCGGGGGGGGGAGAACCACCGCAAAGGGGGCAGGCTCCTTTGCGGTGGCCTCTGGCGATTTGGGTGAATTGATACCTAAAATCTGCGCGAAAATTCAAATAACATTGTCTGAACATCATGCTTCTAACCACCGAGGGGTTAAAGATATTCCCATCAATTTGGTAGTCTATTCCTCCCGGTTAATGACCTACTGTTCACGGTCGATTTTCGACCGTTCGCAGGATGTCTGCTCTTGAGCAAAATGTTGTGCAAATAAATAAAATGCTATTAAAAAATGATAACTAGCTTAATTACCAGTAGAAATAGATATTTCATAGCGAATAAACGAAGGTAAATCCGAGCAAATGTCAAGAGAATTGAGAATTCGCTACAAAACTATCGGTATTTTTGCTTAGATGTTAAACTATCGTACAATATGAACTATAAGCGTGCGCAATTACAGATTGCGCAGATACGTTTGATAGTGAAAGAGCAAGATCGCGGTCTCTTGGGGAGGAGACATCGATGAAAGCGAATTCAGAAAAAACTAAGCAGAGTAAAAAAGCGACGCGCCGCGTACTGGCAGGCGTTTTGTGCGGAGCATCCGTTTTGAGCCTGGTACTGTCGCTCGTCATGCCCCCGATCTCGCAGGCCATTGCCAACGATGTCCAGACGGTTTTTACCGAGGAAACTGTGATGGGGGGGTTCCTCAAGTGAGTCTACTGATGTAGAAAACACCAACAACGGGGATACCGAAAACCAGAATAGTGACGAGGTCGAGGGCGGCGAGACTGGCGACGATGCTTCCGAGGCAGATCCGTTGTCTGATGACGCGGAAGCCGAGGGTGCTGCGCAACCTGCGGATGATGGAGAGCCCGTCTATAAGGTCGCTACTATTGCAAATGAAGGTGAGGCTCACGGACTTCAACAAGATACGGACGGTTACACGCTGCTGGAGAGTGACGATGATTGGACTACCTATCTTGCCATGGAGAAGAAGCCCGAAAAGCTGCGTCTTGCGGCTGATATTAGTTCGAGTACATCAATCACCATCAGCCAAAACACCACGATCGACCTTGCGGGGCACAAGCTTAATTACCGCACCGGCAGCAACGACACGTTCATTACGGTTAAGAGTGGCGCACTTACCATTGAGGACTCTGCAACACCAATCGATACGACTTCTCTTGTTGATGGTGATCATCCCGGCCAGCCCGCAATCATGGCATGGGATGCCAGCAACAAAGCTACTCTTACCTACTATGTGACATCAAGTGTGCCTAATGAGGACCGCCTTGGCACCACTGAAACCACAACTAAGCATGTCGTCAGCGGCTTCGGTGCAATTATCGGTGCGTCCGAAAGCGGATCGGTTCAACAGGTCATTTCCGTTCAGGATGGCGGTACGCTTAACCTCACCGGCGGTATGATCACAACGCCGAATAACTTGGCTAACAATGGCCATATTATTTTTGCCGAAGGCAAGAATAACGATACCCAAGTGAATATCAGCGGCGGCTATATCACTGGCGCGAATCTTAATCAGCAGCGCGGAGGCTGGGGCGGCGGCCTGTGCGTAGTAGGCGCGAAAGTCACAGTCAACATGACCAACGGCGTGATTGCCGCGAACAAGGCCGCTTCTGGTGGCGGCATTTATGCTGAGAATGCCACGCTGAATCTCTCCGGTGGTGTCATCTCGGGCAACGCTACGTATGCAAACACTATCAACAATGGAGATAACACCAATGATGGCGGTTACGGCGGCGGTGTTTACACCAAGGGCGCAAACGTTACCATCAGTGGATCTGCCACTATAACTAACAACCGAGCTAACGCTCGCGTTGCTGACAGTAACGTTTATAACAACGGCCTGCTCGGCGGCGGCGGCATTGCGTCTACCACCAATGGAACGCTAACTATGACGGGCGGCTCCGTTACGGCCAATTACTCCCATGAGGCTGGCGGCGGAATCTACGCTGGCTTTTGGAACCAGAAGATTACGTTCAAAATGACGGGCGGTACAATCGCGGGCAACGTGGCGGAGAACGCCGAAGGCGGCGGTCTGCGTATCAGCACTGATACGCACGCGACAATTGACGCTGACGCTGACGGCAAGATATATATCACCAACAACAAGACCATGACGGGCTCTAACTCTGGCGAAGGTCGCAAAGGCGACTGGGGCGGCGGCGGTATCTTCATTCAGAAGAACGGTAGACTCACCATTCTCAAATCGCTCATCACTGACAATAAGGCCGGTGGCTGGAGCGGCGGAATTGGCGCATGTCCTACGGGAGAGACGATCGTTTCACACTCCAATGGTGCTGCTATCTATGGCAATACTGATAACGTTGACCAAGATGGCGCTACATTGGATACACCCCATTATTCCGCTGGTGGCGATGGCAAAAAGCAAGACCAGGATCCTGATTACATCACGCCTGACTTCAAAAGCGCCGGCCATAAGGATTTCTTCCTGGTACGTAATAAAGATGGCGCGGATAAGACGATCGCTGTCGTTCTTGGCAAGATGCTCGGCGGCGGATCGGCTGGTTGGCAGGGCACTTGCGATGGAAATCCGATTACCATCGACCCAAATGGCGGTGCCGAGGCCAAGTACATGTTCGGTCTTGAGGCCCATCCGACTGATGAGGCCATGGGAAAGGCGAAGACAGCGGCTACGACCATCATCAGTGGTAACTACTCCTACACCCACGGTGGCGGCATTATGACCAACGGCGATCTTGTCGTTGGCGACGCCGCTGCCTTGGACGTGTACCCTGCAATTAAAGTCAAGGCCAACAAGTTCCTTATAAAGGATGGCGCTAAACAAGATCTCAAGAATCATTCCTATCAGTTTGAGCTCCTGGGCGCACCTGCCAATTCATCCAATGAACCATACTGGAATGAGGACGGCACACTCAACGCAAACGGATGCGAGGCGACGTCTGCGGTTACCGTTAATGAAGACGGTGAGATTGTCATTGATACTGCCGCGAACTATCAGTCGGGTAATTACGACCTTTACCTGGTTGAGGTCCCCATCAATGAGGAGGGCACCACATTCGATAAGACCATCTATAAAATTCATGTGAGCGTCAGCGCTAATCCGGTTACAACTAGCCTTTTGGGGATCAACATTAATCGCTATGTGGTTGATGCGAACACATCCAAAGTATCCGTCAAAAAGAAAAACGGTACCGAATTCACTGATTATGATGGCTTCTATAGCTGGAGCACGGATACGGCTGACAGTGCCGTCTCGACCGTAAAAATCGGCAACGGCTCCAATCCTGCATTTATGAACGAACTTGCTCCCTACAAGACCTCAGGCACCTGGACGCCTCAGGTGACCAAGAAGGTCGATGGCGGCGAGATGAAGAAGTTCAAGTTCAAGTTGTATGCTGAGAATACCGACAACACGGAGAAAACTTTTCAGCCCATATATACATATACTTCTGGGTCAGAAAACCCTCAGACAGTAAAGTTCAATCCGGTACAAATCGGCCCACTAGGCGTTGATGAGCTCGATAGCAATCAGCAGGCGAAGTTCACCTACTACATCCGTGAATGCCCCGCCGACGAGAACGAAGGCACCGAGCACGAAGGCTACAAGAACGACACAAAGACTTTCAAGGTCGTGGTGACGGCAAAGGATGACGGCAAAGGACATCTGACCTGCACGCCGGCCTATTACGAGGTCGACGCCAACGGCGCGGAAACCAAGACCGACACCCCCACCTTCACCAACACCTACTCCACCACTCTGCCTCTTTCCGGTATGTCGGGCGTCACTCCGACATACCTTGCCGGCGCGGCGGTGCTTTGCGCTGCTGCAGCCTGGATGCACATTCGTCGCAAGGCGAATGCGAAGGGAGGCGAGCGTCGTGAATAAGAAAGTTTGCTCCTTCCCGATCCTGTTTGCGCTGCTTGCCCTCCTGATCGGCACCTGCGCGGTTGTGTTCCCCGCATCCGCGCAGGCCGCGCCGACCTCGACCGGTTCCATCACGGTGAGCGGCACCGTGGCGAGCAGCTACGACGCCTACCAGATTTTTGACGCCAACGTCGTCGACGGCGACAACGACGCCAAGATCGCCACCGACCTCGCCTGGGCAAGCGACGCCGCGCGCGACGCCGTCCTGCCCGTGCTGCACAGCGCCGGCATGCCCAAGTCCCAGACCACCGCGCAGGAAGCTGCCGAGTGGCTGAACGCCGATTCCCACCTTACGAGCGCGCTGAGCGCACAGCTCGCTCGTTCCCTCCAGAGCTCTGGCGCCGTGTCCGTGCCCCTTAACGCGGGCACGGCGGCCGAGCTGCCCTGCGGCTACTGGCTCATCGTCGCCGACGACGACGCCATCGCCCAGGACGAGGCCGGCACCGCGCCGATCATGGCCCTGGTCGGCGGCAGCGCCGTTACCGTCAAGCCCAAGGCCGCGACGCCCAAGGTGGCCAAGCACGTGCTGGAGGACGGCACCGCCGCCTGGGGCAAGGCCGCCGACGCCACGGTCGGCGACGACCTGTACTGGCGCCTCTCGGCCACGGTCCCGGCGGGGCTTTCCGCCTACGACGCCTACGCGGTGCAGTTCGTCGACGCCATGAGCGCGGGGCTCGACCCCTCCAGGGTCGCCGCGAGCATGCGCGTGTACGTGGCGGCGGGCGCGGACGGCGGCTTCGACGCGGTCAAGACCGGCAAGGGCGGGCGCGCCGGCACCGAGCCCGCCAAGGGCTGGACCGACATCACGGCCCAGTGCGCCACCAAGGTGGCCGCGGACGGAACCTTTACCGTGCGCACCGGAGACCTGATCGCCGCGCTCGGCGGGGCGGACGCCTTCACCGCGGGCGCCCGCGTGGTCGCCGTGTACAACGCGCCGCTCAACAGTGCATGCAACCACGGCATCGCCAAGGGCAACCCCAACGAGGTCTACCTGCGCTACCCGCGCTCTCCCTTTGCCGACCAGTCCGGCGACGCCGGCTTCACCCGCACGCCGAGCGATGACGCGACGGCTTACACCTGGGATCTCGCACTCACCAAGCGCGGCAGCGACGGCGACAAGCCGCTGCCCGGGGCGGTTCTGAGCATCACCGACGACCGCGGTCGCACGCTCGCGGCCGATGGCACGTGGGATGCGGAGGGCAAAGCCACCGTCACCACGGGCGAGGACGGTCGCGTGACCGTCTCGGGCGTGGACTCGGGCAAACTGGAGGTTCGCGAGCTCAAGGCGCCCAAGGGCTACACTGCCTTTGAGGGCACGCGCTCCGTGACGGTCAAGGCCGAGGGCCTGGACGTCGACCAGGTGGCCGCCGCCAAGCCCAAGCTCACCATCACCGCCGAGTCGCCCCTGCGCGCCGACAGCGCGGACGGGTCGACGGGCAGCCTGGAGGCGTCGCTCATCAACACGCCCACCGGCACGCCCCCTAGCACTATCACCGGAGGCTTCATGCCCTCGACAGGCGATATGGCAATGTACGCCGCGGCCGCCGCAGCGGTCGCCGGAGCCGCACTCCTCGTGGCCGCGCTCCTGATCAAGCGGGGAGGTGGCAGCCATAAAGAGTAGCTGGCAGCCCCACAGAGAGCGGGGCGAGACATAGCGAAGCAGATGCTAAGACACAGACAGATGATGACCGATCGAATGAGAACCAACCGGAAAATGGAGGAAAAGAAGATGAGCATGAGCAAGAACATCGCACGCCTGGCAGTAACCGCCGGCCTCACAGCAGCGCTGAGCTTCGGCGGAGTTATGGCCCCGGTGACCATGGCGTTCGCGGCTGAGGGCGGCAGTGCCACAAGCTATGTGCCGACGGCGACAACGATCGGCAACGTAACCATTACTGAGAGCACCTATGCCGACACCACGTTTAAGGGCATCCAGATTTTCAAGGCCACGGTGACACAGGATAAGGCTGATGCGGATGGCGATGGCACCGCTGAAGGAGATTGGAAAGCGGATGGCGATAAGACGCTGTCTGATATCGACTGGGCATCTGATACCGTGAAGGACGCTGTGACCGGGGAATTTGCCGGTGTTCCTGGTGCGCCTAGCGCAGATGCTGGAGCTCAGGCATGGGCCAAGTACATTAACGAAAACAAGGGCAGCAATGTTGGCAAGGACGCTCGGGTTGATGCCGGCAGTACACTCGACAAAATCGCTAAGTCGCTTGAAAAACTGACGTGGAAAGACGCGAAGCAGGGCACCAAAGGGACCTTTGATGGAATTGACGCGGGCTACTGGCTCTTTGAGACAAAGTCGGTTGGTAAGACTACTGGGGAAGATGGTAATGATGATGCTTACACCTCGCCGATCTTTACCATCGTCGGCGGCGCCGATGTAAATGCGGAGCCCAAGAAGGACGTCCCCAATGTCACCAAGGCCGTCAAGGACAACAAGGACGGCAAGTGGGTTACGGACGACAGCAAAACTGTTTTCCAAGCTGCAAACAAGGCGGCTGACTCCGCTGCTGGTCAGCTGGTTGAGTATCAGCTTGCCGGTACTGTCGCGAGCAACATCAACACGTACATTAAGTACAGCTACACCTTCACGGACGAGCTTCCTCTCACGATGGCTCCAGAGCTTGGCAATGACAACAAGCCCGTTGTCGAGGTTAAAATTGGCGAGAGCATCGTTAGTTCCGATTCCTACACCGTGTCTTACAGTACGGATGGCGGCAAGAATACCCTGTCCGTCTCTTTTGATAATCTGAAAGTAGCCAAGGATTCCAACAACAACCTTATTACCGTTAACGGCGATTCGAAGGTCTATGTGAATTACAAGGCCAAGCTTGATCCTGAGAAGATTTCGGCAGACATGCTCGGTAAAGCACAGGAGAACAAGGTCAAACTGACCTACTCCAACAACCCGCACACTACTGACACCGGCACCACGGTCGATCACTCCGCCTACGACTACACCTACGGCATCGACGTTATCAAGGTCGGTAGCGATGCAGAAACTAAGCGTCTTGAGGGGGTCGAGTTCACGCTTCAAGAGAAAAACGGCGATACTGTTGAAGAGAAATATATCGACTCCAAGGGCGTGAAGCACGAGAAGACTGACAAGGTTACGCTCAAGACGGACAAGGACGGCAAGATCAACGTCATCGGTCTTGACGAGGGCACCTATATCCTCAAGGAGACCAAGCCTGCCCCTGGCTACAACAACTCTGCTGCCAACGGTGTTACGTTTACCATTGCGCGTGGCACGCTTAAGCAAGACCGTTCTGATGTAATTCCTGAGGTAAATTCTGCCAATGTCACAGCTGCTGATGGCGTCGTGAAAGACAATGAGGCCACCGCTTCTACCGGTAAGCTCAGCTTCACCATTGTCGACCAGAAGGGCTCCGGCCTCCCGCTCACCGGTCTCAACGGCGTGACCTTCACTTGGATCGCTGGTGGCGCGGTGCTGTGCATCGGCGTGGCACACCTCATCCGCAGCCGTAAGCAGGCTGAGGAGTCCGAGCAGGAGTAACGCTCGCTCACCCATCCCTTTGGCAGGTGGGATGTGATGGCCATGAGACTTGCGGACACTTTTCTCGTCCATCCACGTTCTTGCTTTGCCATTCTCTTTTCGGGGCAGACTCCGCACTGGAGTCTGCCCCGTTCTTTTTGGACAACACAGGCAGCCTCCACCGTCCGATGCGGACTCATCCGTCATCGCGTTTCTTGACTCGTATGAGGTTCGGTTTAAGGTCCGTAGACGCTCGCGCGGTGCGGACGGTAGAAGGCATTTGCGCCGCAACAAGCGCAAATAAGAATGCCCGGGGGTCGGATCCCGGGCATTTAACAAAACCAGAAAACTAGGCCGCCCGCGCTTTCGAACACTTACGCGGGGTGCGTCGTTTCCTGTAGCTATTGTATCCCGAATCACCCCGCCGATTCGGGACATTTTGAAAACGCAAACACGTCGGGCAAACTCGGACGACGCGGCCAGGTTCCGCCGTTCGAGGGATCGTGTGTGTAACTATCGAACAAATGTTTGTAAAAATCGCGTTCACCAGGCGCAGGCGCGTCCGCTCGCAGTAAAATACCCTTGCGACGCATCCCGTGCGCGGGCGGCCGACGACTCGATCGGAGGTCCCCAAATGCTGAAATTCCTTAACGTGCTCGCCGCCCTTGCAGCGGTGGGCTCGTTCGTCATCGCGTTTTTTGACTCGTATGAGGTTCGGTTTAAGGTCCGTAGGCGCACGCGCGGTGCGGACGGTTCTCGGCGTTTGCGCCGCAAGCGCAAATAAGAACGGCCGGGGTTGCAGCCCGGCCGTTTAACACGTTAGAAAACTAGGCTGCCCGCGCTCCTTAACACTTACGCGGGATGCGTCGTTTTCTATAAACATTGTATCCCGAATCTTTCTGTTGATCCGAGATATTTTGAAAACTCAAATACGGGCCTATGCCTGATAGAAATCTCGTTATTTCCTAAAATTATGTATAATTCCAATATTAACTGGAACTAAGCGAAAAAGATGGAAATGAACGAAGCGCTTGCCTACTTACAAGAAGCACTGGGCCTCTCCGCCAAGGCTAAAACTTGGCCTGGATCCGCACGCTTGCCGCTGCATCTGCGGTCGATTGAGGTCCGCGCCGTTGACGCAAATGGTTTTTCTTTTTTGCTTGCAAGTTTGCCTACTGGCGTTGGGCTTCCCGAGGCTAAGAGAGTCTATAGCCAGCTAGCCTTGCGTGCGGAGGCTCCTGTCGTCGTTTCGTTTCCTGATGCCGATGCGCGTCAGCGCAAAGCATTGGTCGCACAAGGGATCCCCTTTGTTTGCCCCGGTAGACAGGCTTTTCTTCCATTTATGGGCGCTGCCTTCACAGAGAGAGGCAGCGTCCGGTTTCATAATCGCGCGACCAAGATGTCATCCAACGCGCAGGCTGCCGCAATCTGGGGAGCAGGGCAGGAGTCATATCATCCCGATGACCTTTGTCGTGCGCTTGGGATTTCGGCAAGCCGCGCGAGTGAGGCCGTAACCGAGCTTGTAGACAGGGGGCTCGCAAGGCGCGAGCGGCGCGAACGGCGTGTCATTGCGTTCCCCGTGGCCGCGGATCTTCTGCTCAGTGAGCACATGGCAGAGTTCTCCTCGCCTGTCTCGAAGGTTGTTTTTGCAAGGAAGGCACCACGGATCGACCGTCTCACTGACGCTGGCGAGACGGCGCTCGCTGCGCGTTCGATGCTTGCTGCGCCGAGCATGGAGCAAAAGGCTGTCTTAAGAAGTGCATGGCGTGGGCTGCGTGACCTTGAAGTCGCAGAAGGGGAACTGCCAGACAGCGAAACGACGATGATCCAAGTGTGGCGCTATGCGCCCGTGTTTGCCGACTCCTCCCGTATCGACGACATTTCACTTGCGCTATCTTTGGCGGCAATCGACGATGAGCGAATTCAGCTTGAACTCGATCGCATGTTTGGAAAGGAATATCCATGGCAGGAAGCGCTGTAGAAGGTCTCCAAGAATTTCAGCAGCATATGCAGGAAGCTGCAGGGTCGTATGCGCTTATTGGCGGCACAGCATGCGACATTTTGCTCGCGGAGGCGGGACTTTCGTTTAGGGCGACCCACGATTTTGATGTAGTCATTGTCGCCGATGACCGGCTGCCTCAGACGGCCGAAGCCATATGGACCTTGGTGTGTGATGGCGGCTACCGCTGTGGCTGGGGTGAAAGCGAAGCCTCATGTTTTTATCGGTTTACGGAACCAAAGAGGCCGGGTTATCCCCATATGATCGAGCTCTTCGCGAAGTGCCCCGACTTTCTAAAGGGTCGTGAGGGGGTTGATGTGGCGCCAATTCACGTTGATGAAAACATAAGCAGTCTTTCGGCGATTTTATTGGACGATGCTTATTACAACTTGTTTCTTCAGGGAATTCGGACCGTAGACGGTGTTTCGGTCTTGGATACGGAATACATTGTCCCGTTCAAAGCGAAGGCGTATCTCGACCTAAAAGCTAGACGGGAAGCGGGGGAGAACGTTGATTCGAGGAAGGTAAAAAAGCATAAACACGATGCGCTGAGGCTTGCTCAGCTGCTTGGCGAGTCGGAAGGTGTCGACCTGGGCGGAGAACTGAAGGACGATATGCTTGCGTTTGTCAAAGATTGTGAGGTGGGCGACGTCAATCTGAAACAAATTGGGGTTGCGGGTGTAACGATGGCGCAGTTGCTCGAGACGATGAAGGCAACATATGGCTTGATTGGTTGAGTGGGGTTACGTGGCCCGGACGGTGCAGCCAAGCTGCGTTGTCCGCCGCGGAAGCTCGCTAATCGGCTATTATTTGTTTAGACAACTTGAGTTGTAGAGGAGTGACCGGCGATGGTGCAGGGCGCCAAACATATGAAGAGCGATAACGCCGCGGACAACGGTGACTCAAGCCCACAACCCAAGCCTCAACCAAAGCCCAAGCGTCGTCGCAAACGGTTGCCGCGTTGGGCTGACCGGCTCATCACCATCGTCATCATTCTTATTGGCGTGGGCCTTATGACCTGGCCATGGATCTTGGACCGGCTCGAGGCCTCGGGCGTGTTCAACCAGATCAGCACCGTGTCCAGTACCGTGGACGCGCTCTCCGAAGAGGAGCGCGAGCGCATTCTGCTGCAGGCGCGCTCCTTTAACGAGCAACTTGCCGGCGAGGCCACCGAGCTTCCCGCCGACCAGATCGAGCCCTACGCCCAGCAGCTCATCTTTGACCGCGACCCCATGATGAGCTGGGTCGAGATTCCCTCCATCGACGTGAGCATGCCCATCTACCACGGCACGAGTGAAGAAGTCCTTATGGCGGGCGTCGGCCACCTGGAGGGCACGAGCCTGCCGGTGGGCGGCACCTCGACGCATTGCGTGCTCACCGCGCACTCGGGTATGCGCAACCTGAGCATGTTCGACGACATCCACTCGCTGGAGCCCGGCGACCTGGTGCTGCTGCACACCATGAACAAGACGCTCGCCTACAAGATGGTGGACTCCGAGGTGGTGCTGCCCGAGGAGATGGAGTCGCTGACCATCGAGCCCGGCGCCGACAAGGTGACGCTCGTCACCTGCACACCCTACGGTGTGAACGACCATCGCCTGCTGGTGCACTGCGTACGCACCAAGTACAGCAAGAAGGAAGTCGACAAGCAAAAGTCGCTGGCCGGCCGCCATTGGGGCAAGCGTGAGTTCGCCGTGCTCATCGTGGTCGTGGCCATTGTGCTGTTGCTGCTGGACATCGTGATTCACACGGTCCGCAAGCGCCGCAAGGCCAAAGCCTCGGCATAGGACATCGTTCAGAACCACGGCAATGGGGACAGGCACCTTTGTGGTGGTCGGGACTTTCAAACCATCACAACATTCGATGAAAATCGCGATTTTGGCGAAAAGCGTCGAATGTTGTGATGGTTTTCGTTTCGGGCGGGATGGTTTTCGTTGCGGGCAGTACGGTTTTCGCTATGGACGGTGCGGTTTCGCTGCAGAATCGCCAACCCGCCACCTGCAAGCCCGCCGCCCTCGTTACGTTTTCGCTGCATTTGGGTAAAGCGCCTGCTCCAAGCCGGCGTTGCCCTGTATACTAGAGCGGTTTAACTGTTATGCGGAAGGGAGCGCCTATGGCACTCAGCGAGAAAGACGTGCGCGGCATCGCCGAGTACGCAAAGATCGCACTGACCGATGACGAGCTCACCCAGATGACGTCTTACATGAACGACGCCGTCCAGATGCTCGAGCCCGTCTTGCAATATGACTTACCCGACGTGGAGCCCACGTTCCATCCCATCGGAAGCCTGTCCAACGTGATGGGCGATGACCTGCGCGAGCCCGAGCGCGATCTGCCGCTCGACGTTGCGCTCGAAAACGCCGGCAGCGCGCGTGAGCGCTACTTCCGCGTGCCGTCCATTTTGGGAGAGGGGGAGAGCGAGTAATGGCGCAGAGCTTCGATTCCCTTACCGCCGCCCGGATCGCCGCGGGCGTTGCCGCCGGCGACTTTACCGCTACCGAGGTGGCCCAGGCTTCCCTTGCCGCCATCGAGGCGCGCGAGGGCGGGGTCCAGGCATTCCTGCAGGTGGCGCCCGAGCTCGCGCTCGAGGCCGCCGCGCGCGTGGATGCCAACCGTGCCGCAGGCAAGCCGCTGCCCCCGCTCGCGGGCGTGCCGCTGGCCATCAAGGACAACATGAACCTCGTGGGCACGCGCACCACCTGTGCTTCCCGCATGCTCGAGGACTACCAGAGCGTCTACACCGCCACCTGCGTCCAGCGCATGCTCGATGCCGGCTGCCTGCCCATGGGCAAGGCCAACATGGACGAGTTTGCCTTTGGCAGCTCCACCGAGAGCTCGGCGTTCCACCGCACCAACAATCCCTGGGATACCGAGCGCGTGCCCGGCGGCTCCTCGGGCGGCTCCGCTGCCGCCGTCGCCGCGGGCGAGGTCGCGCTCTCGCTGGGCTCGGACACCGGTGGTTCCATTCGTCAGCCGGCGTCGCTGTGCGGTGTGGTGGGCTTTAAGCCCACGTATGGCGCCGTGAGCCGTTACGGCGTGGTAGCCTTTGGCTCGTCGCTCGACCAGGTGGGCCCCTTTGGCCGCACGGTCGAGGATGTCGCGCTGGCCATGAACGCGCTTACCGGCGCGGGCCACGATCCATACGACTGCACCAGCCAGGATTGCGCCGTCGACTTTACCGAGCATCTCAACGACAGCATTGAGGGCAAGCGCGTGGGCATTATCCCTGCGTTTATGGAGGCCGAGGGCCTGACGCCCGAGGTCAAGGCCGCTGTTCAGCGCGCCGCCCAGGAGCTGCAGAACCAGGGTGCCGAGCTGGTCGAGGTCGACCTGCCGCACCTGGACGCCGCCATCGCCGCCTACTACGTTATCGGCCCGGCCGAGGCGTTCTCCAACCTGGCCCGCTTCGACGGCATTCGCTACGGCTATCAGGAGGAGGGCTGCGCCAACCTGTCTGACCAGAGCTCGCTTTCGCGCGCTCACGGCTTTGGTGCCGAGGCCAAGCGCCGTCAGATGCTCGGCGCCTACCTGCTGAGCTCGGGCGTGTACGACAAGTACTACTACGCTGCGCAAAAGGCCCGCACGCTCATCACGCAGGACTACGATGCCGCGTATGCCAAGGTGGACACCATCCTCATGCCCGCCTCGCCGCGCACGGCCTTTAAGTTTGGCGAGATCAGCGACCCCACGCAGATGTACCTCTCCGACTTGTACACTATCTCGCTCAACATTTGCGGCAACGGCGGTATCTCGGTGCCGCTGGGCCTGGGCGAGGACACCAAGCTGCCCGTTTCTGCCCAGCTGGTGGGTCCGGCCTTTAAGGACCGTCAGCTGCTCACGTTTGCCCGCGCCCTGGAGCGCGGCTTTGCCGATGCCGCCACGGGTGCGCCCGCGCTTTCCGTCGCGCCCGATTTTGCCGGGAAGGGAGGCGAGCTGTAATGAAGGAGCTTTCCGAGGTCCTGCAGGATTGGGAGGCCGTGATCGGCCTGGAGATCCATACCGAGCTCACCGCACTCGATACCAAGATGTTCTGCAACTGCAAGCTCAGCCACGATGACGAGCCCAACGCCAACGTGTGCCCGGTGTGCCTGGGCCTGCCCGGTGCCCTGCCGGTGCCCAACAAGCGCGCCATCGAGAGCATCGTCAAGGCCGGTCTCGCCACCAACTGCGAGATCCAGCGCCACTCGATGTTCTACCGCAAGCACTACTTCTATCCTGATATGGCCAAGAACTTCCAGACCACGCAGGGTCCGGTCGCCTTTGCCATGTACGGTCACCTGGATCTGGATGTGACCGGTCGCGGTGCCGCCGAGCGCCCCGACTGCGCGTTTGGTGAGGCCGAGGCCCAGAGCCTGGCGAGCGCCTCGGCCAACGCCGAGGGCCTGTCCACATCCATGACGTCGACCATGCGCGAGGGCAATCAGCGTGCCGGCCACCTGGCCAGCTATGATGCGTCCAACCTGCAGATGCCCGAGCGCCGCGAGGACGGTTCCTACACGGTGCCCATCCGCATCCTGCGCATCCACATGGAGGAGGACGCCGCCAAGATGGTGCACGTGGGCGGTGCCGAGGGCCGCATTACCGCCGCGGCTGAGTCGCTCGTCGACTACAACCGCTGCGGCACGCCTTTGATTGAGCTCGTGACTGAGCCCGACTTGCGTACGCCCGAGGAAGCACGCCTGTTTATGGAGAAGCTCCGCCGCATCTTTGTGACGCTGGGCATTTCGGACTGCTCCATGGAGAAGGGCTCCATGCGCTGCGACGGCAACGTGTCGCTGCGCCGCCGCGGCGAGACCAAGCTGGGCACCAAGACCGAGCTTAAGAACCTCAACTCGTTTAAGAGCCTGCATGACGGCCTTGCCTACGAGATCTGCCGTCAGGCCGAGGTGCTCGAGGAGGGCGGCATTATCTACCAGGAGACCCGCCACTGGGAGCCCAGCCGCAAGCGTACCGTGGTCATGCGCGTGAAGGAGACGGCCGACGACTATCGCCTGTTCCCCGATCCCGACCTGGCGCCGTTCGATCTGGACGACGAGTTCATCGACCGCTGCCGTGGCGAGATCCCCGAGTTGCCCGATGCCAAGCGCGTTCGTTTTGAGGCCGACTTTGGCATTAAGGCGGCCGATGCCGAGCAGATCGCGGGCGACCCGAAGTTTGCCGAGTTCTTTGAGGCCGCCGCTGCCGGCATGGCTGGCAAGGAGGCCCAGACGGTCGCAAACCTGCTGGTGAACGAGATGATCGCCTATCTTAAGGGCGCGGGCGTGTCGCTCGCCGAGTCCGGCATCGCGCCGGCTCAGGTGGCAGCGCTTGCCAAGCTGCTGGCGACCGATGCCATCAGCTCCAACCAGGCGCACGAGGTCTTTGAGGCCATGGCTCAGACCGGCGACGACCCCAACAAGATCGTCGACGAGCGCGGCATGCGTCAGGTGAGCGATGCCGGCGCGCTGCAGCCGATTGTGGACGAGGTGCTGGCAAACTGTGCCGATCAGGCGCAGCAGTATCGTGACGGCAACCAGAAGGTCATCGGCTTTTTGGTGGGCCAGTGCATGAAGGCGAGCCGCGGCAAGGGCAACCCGAAGCTCTTCAACGAGTTGCTGAGAACGTCGCTCTCGTAAGCGGGAACCCGGGAGCCCCGGCAGGGCGGGTGCTTCCTCAAAAATTCGAACAGTCCTGCGCAAGACGAAGGCCACATTAAGTGGCCTTTTTTGCGTGCGGAACTCATTTTGAGCAAGCACCCGCCCTGCCGGGGCTCCCGGGTTCTGCAACGACTCAGCCGTTCGGGTCAGGTGGGGCTGATATAAATAGAGTGAATGGGCGCGCCGTTGGCGCGTCCATTTTTGTGCGGGTGACAAAGGGACTGTCCCTTTGTCACATTGCAATAAATGTGATGAAAGTGTGGCGAAATGAGCTTAAAACTTCCGTAAATGTGATAAATGTCACATTTTACCTAGGGTAAAATGTGGGAAATATCACGTTTACGGAAGTTTCTTTGCGGGAGGTTCGGTCATGCAGCGAGATATCATTGCCAAGCTTAACGCTTGGAAAGCGTCGGAATATCGTAAGCCGCTTATCCTTAAGGGGGCGCGCCAGGTTGGAAAGACGTGGGCGCTTAAGGAGTTCGGTCGAACCTCGTACCGCAATTTTGTGTATCTGACGCTCGAGGAACCGTCACCTGGGGTACAGAGCGAGTACGCTCAGTTTTTCGAAGGTACGCGCGATCCTCGGCGGATCATCTCAAACCTTTCCCTGGCATTTGGACAGCCTATCGATCCCGGCGAGACGCTGCTTATTATTGATGAGATCCAGGATTGTCCTTCTGCAGTCGGCGCCCTTAAATACTTCTGTGACGAGGCCCCCGAGTATCACGTCGCATGCGCAGGGTCTTTGTTGGGCGTTCGCTTGTCCCGTGAGACCAGCGCTTTTCCGGTGGGAAAGGTCGAGTTCATGGAGATGCACCCTATGAGCTTTTCCGAGTTTCTGAAAGCCGAGGGCGCTGCAAACTACGACGAATACCTTGGCGGCCTGGATCAGATCGAGACAGTGCCCGATTTCTTCCATGTCCGTCTCGTCGAGCATCTTCGGCGTTATTTTGCATGTGGCGGCATGCCAGAGGCTCTTGGTCGGTGGGTGGAGACGGGCGATATCGTTCAGGTCGATAAGGTGTTGTCCGATCTCTTGGATTCCTACGAGCGCGATTTTGCCAAGCATGGTGGCCGTGCGCAGTTCGCCAAGCTTTCGCAAATATGGAACTCGATTCCAACTCAGTTGGCGCGCGAGAATAAAAAGTTCGTTTGGGGTGCGGTGCGCGAGGGGGCTCGTGCTCGAGAATACGAGGATGCTCTGGAATGGCTTGCCGATGCTGGGCTCATCATGGCGGTTCGCCTTAATGCTGCCGGTGGCGTGCCGCTCTCTGCATACGATGACCTCAAGGCATTTAAAGTCTACTGTCTTGATGTCGGTTTGCTGCGCCGCATGGCAAGGCTGGATGCGTCCGCTTTTGCCATCTCGGATGCGCTATTTTCGGAGTTCAAAGGTTCGTTCGCCGAGAACTATGTGCTTCAGGCATTACTTTCACAGTTAGATGCTGCTCCGCGTTATTGGACAAACGAGAAGCCGAAGCACGAAGTCGATTTTTTGATTCAAGTCGGAAACGAAATCGTTCCCGTCGAGGTCAAATCGGGAGAGGTCGTTCATTCCAAGAGCCTTAAGTACTATGCCGACAAGCATGCGGAGACGACTCCATTGAGGGTCCGCTACTCACTTAAGAACCTAAAGCTCGACGACGGGGTGCTCAACATTCCGTTGTATTTGGCTGATCGATCTGTCCCTCTTATCAAAAAGGCGCTTGATTGTGCGCATCTTGACGTTTAGATCCTGGGTGAGCTGACGGGCGGCGGCTAATTAATCGCTCCGTTACGGCCAGGGAGCTTGGGCCTTAGCGATGCTTGCTTCGCCAAGTGGTGGGGGTGGTGCCGGTGTGTTGCTTGAAGGCTTGGGCGAAGGCGGCCTGCTGAGGGTAGCCTAGACGCTCTGCCACCTGCGCTATCGTGAGCGCGCTATCGGCCAAAAGGTCCTGTGCTCGCTCCATGCGGCGTCTGCGAATGTAGGCGCCCAGGGACTCGCCAGTTTGGGCCTTAAAGGTGGCGCATAGTTTGGAGCGGCTTGTGTAGAGCCTCTCGGCCACTTCGTTGACACCCACACGTCTGCCGTTGTCGAGCGCGCGCTCAATCATTGCCGTTGCTTCTTCGGCAATGGTTATGCTGGCGCGTGTGTCTGCCGCCTGCCGCGCCTGCTTGTGGGCCGCGCGCGAACAGGCGAGCTCCGCGACCATGGTCTCCACGATGCCCTGCATATAGACGTGTCCGCCTACGGTGCGGGCGCGTTCCTCGTTAATCCGGCGCAGCGTGTGGCAGATGGCAGACGTCGCTTCCTCGTGCCATGGCTCGGCAAACGCCTCAAAGATTCCCGTGAACTCGGTGGGATAGCGGTGCTCCAGTTCGTCAAAATATCCAGGCAAAAAGAGCACCGAGCACGAGTGATAGAGCTCCCCCGCAAACAGCGGGCTTAATTCCTCGCCACAGCTATCTTGGATAAAGCTGCAAACGGCATTGTTTGGCCACGGTCCATGCAAGGGTTTAAGGTTCGCGGGCGTTATGCCAGCCTCGGGCATGCACATGAGCGTGGGCATGCTGACTTCGCTCACACACGCGTACGGTTCGGGTGTGTATTCGGCCAGGTACATATCGTGCGTCGGGGTGATGAAATGCTCCATGACGATGCAGGCAGGGGAGAGGGGCATGATCCATGCGCGGCCGTGTGCCCGATCGTTTGCCACCTCGCCGGTAAAGACGGCGCCCTTGCCGGAAAGCTCCAGGCCAAACTGCTCAAACTGTGGTGCATAGAGCTCGGTTATGTCGGTCGCGGCCCGATGCATTTTCAAAAGCGTCCCCTTCCTTTGCGGAAACGTCCACGCCTGGCTCGATTGTGTGCCTTGGCTAACATATCAATGATAAGTTGATTAAGGTTAACTCTCAAGCCGTTAGAAAGGAACCTCATGGCAAAGGGATCAAAAAGGGAAGGCGGCGGTATCGGCGAGCTGCTTGCATATGCCGGCGACCGTAAATTCCTAACTTATTTGGGCATGGCGCTCTCGGCGCTCTCGCAGCTGCTGAGCTTTGGCCCGTACGTGTGCATCTGGTTTGTCGCGCGAGACCTTATCGCTGTGGCGCCTAACTGGAGCGAAGCCACCGATATCGCGATGTATGGCTGGTGGGCCGTGGGGTTTGCCCTGGCAAGCATCGTAGTTTATTTCGTGGGGCTCATGTGCACGCACCTGTCTGCGTTTCGCTGCGCGTCCAATATCCGCAAGACTACGAGCGAGCACCTGCTTAAGCTGCCGCTTGGCTACTTTGACACGCACTCCACCGGTGAGCTGCGCCGTATTGTAGACGGATGCGCCGCCTCCACCGAGACCCTGCTCGCGCACATGCTGCCCGATATCGCCGGCGCCACCGCCATGGTCGCAGGCCTGCTCGTGCTGCTTTTCGCCCTCGATTGGCGTTTGGGGGTGGCATGCCTTATCTCGGTCGTCGTTTCGCTTGGCGCCATGGCCACCATGATGGGCGGCAAAGGCGCCGAGTTCATGAAGGCCTACATGGGAGCGCTGGTCAAGATGAACAAGACCGGCACCGAATACGTACGCGGCATCCCCGTGGTCAAGGTGTTTCAGCAGACGGTCTACTCCTTTAAGGCTTTCCACGATGCGATCGCCGAATACGCCGACATGGCACAAAGCTATGCGGGCACGTTCTGCCGAGGTCCGCAGGTACTCAACCTTACCGCGCTCAATGGCCTTGTGGCATTCCTGCTGCCCGTGGCGTTGCTGTTGGCGCCGGGCGAGACGGACTTCGCACATTTTATGGCCAACTTCACGTTTTACGCGATATTTTCGGCCGTGGTACCGACGGCCATGACCAAGCTCATGTTTGTGGGCGAGGCCTCTCAGATGAGTGCCGATTCGCTGGCTCGCATCCGAAGCATCATGGATTCCAAGCAGCTCTCCGTGCCCGCCCAACTCAAGCACCCTGCCGGCGGCGAAGTGCGATTTGAGGACGTAAGCTTTACGTACGAGGGTGCCGAAGCACCTGCCGTTAGCCATGTAAGTTTCAGCGTTCCCGCTGGTAGCACCCTCGCCCTAGTGGGTCCTTCGGGCGGCGGCAAGTCAACCTGCGCAAGCCTGATTCCTCGTTTTTGGGATGTCTCTTCGGGCCGAGTGCTTGTAGGCGGTGTGGACGTTTGCGATATGGATCCGCACGAGCTTATGGACCAGGTCGCTTTCGTGTTCCAGACTAACCAGCTGTTCCGGCAAACACTTGCCGATAATGTGCGCGCCTCCAAGCCTACGGCCACTGACGACGAAGTGCGTGCGGCCCTCTCCGCAGCTCAGTGCGACGACATTGTGGCCAAGCTCCCGCAGGGCATCAATACCATGCTCGGTGCCGGCGGAGCATATCTTTCGGGCGGCGAGGTCCAGCGCGTGGCGCTCGCCCGCGCGATCCTAAAAGACGCGCCTATCGTGGTGCTCGATGAGGCCACGGCGTTTGCCGACCCCGAGAACGAGGCGCTCATCCAGCGCGCCTTTAGCAAGCTGGCGGCGGGTCGCACGGTCATTATGATTGCTCATCGACTCTCGACTGTAGTGGGCGCAGATCAAATCGTGGTGCTCAACCAGGGCAGGGTGCAGGAGTCGGGTACCCATGCCGAGTTGCTGTCCCAAAACGGCTTGTATGCCAAGATGTGGGCCGAATACGAACAGGCCGCGAGCTGGAAAATCACTGCAGCGACCGCGGATGCCGCCGTCACGAAGGGAGGCGAGGCCTAAATGTTCGCCTCATTCCAAAAGAAATATTTCCTATCCGATAAAGGCGTCGCCGGCGTAAAACGCGGCATTTTCTGGACCACGCTCACCAATCTTATTACCATGGCCGGCATGGGCTTTTTATTCCTGGTTATGGCCGGCTTTGTCGAGCATCTCACCAGCGGGGCTGACCTGCCGGATGCCCTGCCGATCGTGGGCGGCCTCCTGGTCTTTTTCGTGTTGCTCTTTGCCTCTAACTGGCAGCAGTATTACTACACTTACTGCATCTTTTACGAGGAGTGCGGCAAGCAGCGTATGGAGATCGCCGAACGCTTGCGCAAACTGCCGCTGTCGTTTTTCGGTCGTCGTGATCTGGCCGATTTAACCGAGACCATCATGGGTGACGTCCAGGCCATGGAGCACGCCTACAGCCACGTGCTGGGGGAGCTTTGGGGTGCCATCATCGCAAGCGCCATTGTGTTCGTGGCGTCGCTGTTCTTTTGCTGGCAGCTGGCGATCGCGGCGTTTTGGAGCGTTCCCGTGGCCTTTGCCGTGCTGTATCTAACACGCGGCCCCATGGTCCCGGTGTTCGACCGTGTTCGCGCCGAGAAGGTCAAAGTCACTGAGGCGATCCAGGAGACGCTCGATTGTGTGCGCGAGATCCGCGCCACCAACCAGGAGGCCTATTATCTTGAGGGACTCGGCGCCGTGATTGATGCCGAGGAGCGCGAGACCACTAAGGGAGAACTCGTTAACGGGCTTTTGGTCAACTCCGCCTTTGTCATTTTGCGTCTGGGCATTGCCACCACGCTGGTCACGGGCGCCGCGGTGGTCGCCTCCGGGCAGGTCGACTTTTTGGTGATGTTTGCCTTCCTGCTTATGGTGAGCCGTATCTATGCGCCCTTTGACCAGGCGTTAATGTTAATGTCCGAGCTGTTTGCCGCCGAGTCGTCTGCCAGGCGCATGCGTTCCATCATGGAAGAGCCTGTGGCGCGGGGCAGCGAGAAATTTGAGCCCGTGGGCCACGATGTGGTGTTCGATCACGTGGCGTTTGGCTATGGTGCGGGCGAGGACGGCCGCGCTGGCGAGAAAGTTCTTACCGATGTGAGCTTTACCGCCAAGGAAGGCGAGGTCACGGCACTGGTCGGTCCTTCGGGTTCCGGTAAGTCTACGGTGAGCCGCCTGGCCGCGCGCTTTTGGGATGCCACCGAAGGCACGGTTACCGTGGGTGGCGTGGATGTCGCGAGCGTGGATCCCGAGGTGCTGCTGCGCGACTACGCCATTGTGTTCCAGGACGTGCTGCTCTTTGACGACACGGTGATGGGAAACATCCGCCTCGGGCGTCGTGACGCCACCGATGAGGAAGTGCTTGCGGCCGCGCGTGCCGCCAACTGCGACGAGTTCGTGAATCGCATGCCGCAGGGTTACGACACCATGATCGGCGAGAATGGTTCCAAGCTTTCTGGTGGCGAGCGCCAGCGCATCTCTATCGCCCGTGCGCTGCTCAAAGACGCGCCCATCGTGCTGTTGGACGAGGCGACGGCAAGCTTGGATGTGGAGAATGAGACCGTGGTACAGCAGGCACTCTCCCGTCTGCTTGCAGGTAAGACGGTTATCGTTATTGCCCACCGTATGCGTACGGTGGAAAATGCCGACAAGATCGTCGTGCTCAAGGATGGCGTGGTTGCCGAGCAGGGTGCTTCGGCTCAGCTCAAGGCGGCAGGTGGAGAATTTGCCCGTATGGTCGCACTGCAAAAGGAAGCGGCTGCCTGGCAGCTGTAGGAAAGGGGACCAAGATTTCCAAAGGTTAACTTTGGTTGACCATAATAGTTCGACTAAACTAGTCTCAAAGCGTGCTCGAGCAAACTAATGAACTCGGGTGCTAAGGCACCATGCCGCGCTTGTGCGGCAAAAGGGAGAAGCAACATGAAGAAGTCGACTTTTAACACCCTGCTTGTCGGTGGCGGTTTTCTGCTTGGTACGGCCGGCATCAAGCTGCTCACCAGCGCTCCGGTAAAGAATGCCTGCGTGCAGGGCATTGCGTGCGGTATGCGCGTCAAGAACTGCTACCAGGACATGGTCGAGCAGGCCAAGGCCAATGTCGACGACATGGTTGCCGAGGCTGCCTACATCACCCAGAGCGAGGCCGCTGCTGACGAGGCAGCCGAGTAACGCTCTCAGGCACAAACTATGAGATTCTCGATTATTAGCGAGATCCCCGGCAGGACCCGTCTTCAATTGGCGGGTCCTGTGCCAGAGAGCGATCTCGATGCACTTCTTAAGCTCAGCGGCGATATCGACGGCGTACACAAGGTGCGCGTTTATGGCCGCATTGGCCAGATGGCGCTGGAGTACGACGAGCCGCGCCGCGCAAGCGTGCTCGACGCCCTAGGCGCACTCGATGCTCAAGCTATCGCCGATGCCAAGTCGGGCTACGTGATGCAACTCGAGCCGCGCAAGCACAAACTCGTTATGGATCTTGCCACACTTATCGGCGCCCACTACGCGCGCCGCTGGTTCTTGCCGACGCCTCTGCGTGCGGTGTTTGTCGTGGCCGGTTACATGGCATTTTTGCGCGCTGCCCTTCATGAGCTGGCGCAGCCACGCCTGACCGTTCCTGTGCTCGACGCTTCGGCCATCGGCATTTCGTTCGTCAAGCGTGATGTCGACACCGCGGGCCAGACGATGTTCCTGCTCAACGTGGGCGAGCTGCTCGAGGACTACACCCGCGCCATGAGCGAAAACGAGCTCATCAACTCGCTGCTCGATGTGCCCGACAAGGCGCAAAAGGTCGTCGGCGACACTGAGGTAAGCGTTGCCGCCACCGAGCTTGAGCCCGGCGACTTGGTAGCCGTGCGCACTGGCATGTCCATTTGCATCGACGGTGTTGTCGAGCAGGGGAGCGCTATGGTCAACCAGGCGACCTTGACCGGCGAGCCGCTGGCCGTCGAGCGCAGCGTGGGCGACGACGTGTTCGCCGGCACCGTCGTGGAGGACGGCAGCATCTTGGTGCGCGTGCGCGCCAACACGGCGCAGACCAAGCTGCGCTCAATCGTCTCGCTCGTGCAGACGGCCGACTCGCTCAAGTCCGAGGGCCAGTCGCATATGGAGGACCTCGCCAACAAGATCGTCCCGTGGAACTTCCTGCTTGCGGGCCTGGTCGCGCTCACTACGCGCAGCCTCATCAAGACCTCGGCGGCGCTGATGGTCGACTACTCGTGCGCACTCAAGCTCACGGGTTCCGTTGCCGTCATGACCGCTATGAGCGATGCTGCCAAGATGGGCGTCATGGTCAAGGGCGCAAAGTACTTTGAGTCGTTTGCCAAGGCCGACACCATTGTGTTTGATAAGACCGGCACGCTCACCGAGGCGCAGCCGCGTCTTGCCTGCGTACTCACCACCGATGGCTGGAGCGAGGACGAGGTCCTGCGCCTTTCCGCTTGCTTGGAGGAGCATTTCCCGCATCCGGTGGCGCGTGCCGTGGTCAACGCTGCTCACGAGCGTGGGCTCGAGCACCGCGAGCGTCACGCTGCCGTCGAGTACATCGTGGCACACGGCATCGCCTCGTCCATCGAGGGTCGTCGTGCCATCATCGGTTCCGCGCACTTTGTATTTGAGGACGAGGGCGCACAGCTCGAATCCGACATCAAGGAGCGCATCGAGTCTCAGATGCAGGGCCTGTCGCCGCTGTATCTGGCGGTCGACGGCACGGTCGTCGGCGTGCTCGGCATCGAGGATCCGCTTAAGCCCGGGGTCCGTGAGGCCATCGCCGACCTGCATGCGCTGGGCGTCAAGCATGTCGTTATGCTCACGGGCGATTCGGAGCGCACTGCCGAGCGCATTGCGCGCGAAGCGGGCGTTGACGAGTTTAAGGCCGAGCTGCTGCCCGAGGACAAGTACGCCTATGTGGAGCGCATTAAGAGCGAGGGGCGCCATGTTGCCATGGTGGGCGACGGCGTCAACGATTCGCCGGCGCTCGGTTTGGCCGACGTGGGCCTGGCCATGGGTGGCGGAAGTGATATTGCCAAGGAGGTCGCCGATATCATCCTGACCGATACGGATCTTGCCGCGATCGTGCGCCTGCGCCGCATGAGCCAGGGCCTCATTGATCGTCTGACGAGTTCCTACTCTAAGGTGATGCTCACCAATTCGGCGCTGTTGGCATTGGGTATTACCGGCATGATCACTCCGCAGACGTCGTCACTGCTGCACAACGGCTCAACGATCGCCTACAGCCTGGGCAACGCAAAGGCGTACCTGCGTTAACAGACGTGTTCACCCACGTTATCTGGCCTGCGCCCAGACGGCATCGGTGTCGTCCGGGCGCAGGCCTTTTGCATTTGACCATGTGCTAGCTTCTTTATATAGTGGTGCTAGCAGGGCTAGCAATTGAAGGGAGCGGGTCAACGTGGGTGCTGTTAGCGGCATGGCGCAGGTGAATGTTCGCGTAGATCGCTCGGTTAAAGAGCGCGCCGAGGAAGCGCTGCGGCTTTCGGGCGGAACGCTGCCCGAACTCATCAAAAAGGTCGTGGCCAAGGTTGCGCAGGGTGGTGGACAGTGTGAGGAAGTGCTGTCTGCCGTTGATGGCCGGCAGCAGTCCGTCGCGCCCGATACTCCGTTCGCCGCGTCGTGGGCAGCGGCAGACCGGCTTTATGCAGATTTGGGCATCGCTACGTCGCCCGTATCCGACGATCGCGATTGGGACGCAATCTATTCCGACGCCATGGATGAGCATTATCGCCAAAAGGGGATGATCCTGTGAGTGGGGCGCCTCTCAAGATCATGGTGGACGCCAACGTATGGGTTGATTCGTTTTGCGCCGACCATGCCGAGTCGATTGCCGCGCGTGCGTTTATTGGGCAGGCGACGGAGGCGGGGGCATTGCTGTTCTTTCCGGTGCATATCGCCAAGGACGTACTGTATGTTGTACAGCACGAACTGAAGCGCAGCGTTCTTGCCAGCGGGGGAGCGCTCGGCGAGGCTTCTGCCCGCGCGATTGGCGATGCGGCGCTGGCGTTTGTTCGGAACATGACCGAAAACGCCACGGCCGTGGGTGCAGATGCGTCGGACCTTTGGCTGGCCGACAAATACTTAGCGCTCCATCGCGATTACGAGGACAACTTGGTACTCGCCGCATGCAAACGCGCCCAGGTTGATTACTTGGTGACCAACGATCGAAAACTGCTCGAACATGCCGATCTTGCAGCAAAGACACCTCGTCAAATGATGCCGATTCTTGCTTTGGCCAAACGCGGCGGCACGGCTATCGGTTGACGTGAGCTGTTCGCGGGCCCCTTGGACGACGATGCGCCAAGGGGCCCGCGTCTGCTATTTACAAAAGCTCGGCCTTGATGACGGGAGCTTCGGCGAGCTTTTCGGCAGCCTTTTCGTCGGAGCTGTCGAGTGCTGCCAGACTGCGGTAGACCCACTCGTTGACCTGGGTGTTCTTGACGCCTGCGGTCTGCATAAGGGCGCCTACCTCGCGGATTGCTGCGAGCAGATCGGCTTTGGGACCCGCGAGCTCGACCTCGATGCCGTGGTAGGCGGCCACGCCGCGGTTCTCACTCACGTGGTCGATAAAGCCCTCGACGGTCTCAAGCTGCTGGGCGAGAGCTGCATCATCGTCAGCGTCCAGCGCGACGAGTGCGTTCGATACCGTGAGGGCGGGATGTCCGCAGGGGACAAAGCCCTCGATGACATCCATAGCTTCGGTAATGGTTGAGCCCAGGCCTGCGAGGGCATTGACGAGTTTCTGCTTGGTATCCATAACGGTCCTTTCGACGGATCAATTTTGCTTGGCGAAAATATACGTGACGCGATCGGTAGCAAAAGTGCGAAGTGTAGCGCACATTGGGGTCTTCACAGCTCGTGCATAGAACAGCTGTCCGCTTTCAGAACGTGGTAAGATAACACTCCACAAGCGGGGCTCGCCTCGCGCGTTCCTTGAAAAGTCGACGGTTGTTGGGCGCTCGTGTGCCCAATGCCATCCAGACTTTCCCAACCTTCGGGGGCGACTGGTTTCGACACGATAGCTCTGAGAGAGGAAGCAAGCCGAGGTCTCCTCGCCTCGTTAAACAGGGGTACCGTCAAATTGAATTGACAACAACTCTTCTTTTGAGCCTATGGCTCTCGCTGCTTAATTTATAGCGGCGCGTCAACCCGGTGATTTCCCCGACACCGGCGCGACGTCATTTTAGGGGAATGCTCCTGCGCACGTAATCGGTATGGCGCGGGCTAAGACCGAACCGGTTAGGACGCCGCGAGCGTGTCGCTGCGCGCAAAGCGTCCGAGACGAAACCAGCGACTGAGCTTGGAGATGCCAATCAGGGGGCTTTCGTGGACCGGAGTTCGATTCTCCGCGCCTCCACCAATTGTTGCAAGCAGGTAGGTAAACGCACCTACCTGCTTTTTTATTACCTATAGATATCGCGGAGAATCGAACTCCGTGCAGGGCGCGGGCGTAAAGAAAACGCGTAAGCGTTTTTAGCCCGCGGGCGAGGACGCCGGCAGGCGGCCGAAGCCGGTGCGTATTTGCGAAGCAAATACGCGGATTCTCCGCGCAAAGCCTCAGCTAGATATAGATGCGATGCCGATCGGGCGTCTTGCCCCGATCCCAATCCGCCAACGGAAGTTCCAAACCGCGGAGAATCGAACTCCGTGCAGGGCGCGGGCGTTAGCAACAGTCGGGTGAGTAGTCAATTTGGGACGGGGCTATTTTAGCTACCCCATGTTGAGGGAACGCTCTGAGATGATTTTTTGATCCCCGTCCCAGAAAAATCATCAGGCGGGCAGGGTAGCTAAAATAGCCCCGTCCCAAATTGACTACTCACCTTGATACCTCTTCGCGGAAAACGCGTCCCGGAATATCGGCTCAGACTGGGACGTAGTTTCCGGATGACGCCTCAAGCGGAAAGTTCATCCCAGAATCCCGCGCTCAAAACGGGACACGCCTTCCGCTCCGCCTCCTCAACTCCAAAACCTGTGCGCCCACCATCATAAAACTGGGTAGAAGAGAGCCAAAACGCAATCGCAGGAGGTCAACATGACTGCAGAAGATAAGGCAAAGAACGCCGGCAAGGTCGCGCTCGTCTTGGAGGGCGGTAGTTTTCGCGGGCAGTTTACCGCCGGCGTGCTCGACGTCCTCATGGAGGCCGGCGTCGAGATCCCGGCGGTGTACGGCGTGTCGGCCGGCGCCCTCAACGGCGTCAACTACAAGTCGCACCAGATCGGCCGCACCAACCGAGTCAATTTGACCTTTTGCAACGACAGCCGCTACATGGGCGCGGCGTCGTTTGCGTCCACGGGCTCTATCGTGGGCTACGACTTTATCTTCAACGACGTTCAAGACCGTCTGGACCCCTTTGACAACGAGACGTTCGACGTCAGCCCCATCGAGATGTATGCCGTCGCGACGGACATGCTCTTTGGAACCGCTGCCTACCTGCCGGTCAAAAGCGCTGTGCTCGATCTCGACGCCGTGCGTGCTTCGACCTCGTTGCCGCTGGTGACGCCGCCGGTCGAGATCGACGGGCACAAATACGTCGACGGCGGCGTGGCGGATTCGGTTCCTATCGAGCATGTGCTCGAGGAGGCGGGCTTCGATCGCGCGGTCGTCATCGTCACGCAGGACCGCTCGTACGAGAAAAAGCCTTACGAGTTTATGCCGGCAGCGCGTGCGCGCTATGCCGACTACCCCTACCTGCTCGAGGCCATCGAGACGCGCCATGACCGCTACAACATCCAGCGTATGCACCTGTGGAAGTACGAGCGTGAGGGCCGTGCGCTGGTCGTCGCTCCGCAAAAGCCGGTCGAGGTCGGCCATGTTGAGCACGATCCGGCAAAGCTGCTCGACCTGTATATTCAGGGTCGCCAGGAGGCAAAGCGCTTGCTGGCCGACATCGAGGCATTCGTCGAGCGCTAGCGCCGCAACACTACGGCCCGTGGACGACATGTGCAGAAACTCTGGTCGGAGCCAAAATACCTGTTGACTCGGGCGGCGAGCGGGGTAATATGGACGGGTTACTTGCAGAGCCCCGTGAATCTCTGTAACAACACGTACTGTACATGGAGGAGTCTAAGTGATTTCGAAATCGACTCACTACGCCAAGCAGGGCGAGGTCCAGCGCAACTGGGTTCTCGTCGACGCCGATGGTGCTGTCCTGGGCCGTCTTGCCACCCAGATCGCAATGATCCTGCGCGGTAAGAACAAGCCCCAGTTCACGCCCAACAGCGACTGCGGCGACTTCGTTGTCGTCATCAACGCCGATAAGGTCCAGCTTACCGGTAACAAGGCCGACACGAAGACCTATTATCGCCACAGCGGCTACAACGGCGGCCTCAAGGCTGAGAGCTTCCGCCAGGCTATGGAGAAGCACCCGGAGAAGGTCATCGAGCGCGCCGTTCGCGGCATGCTGCCCAAGACCACCCTCGGCCGTGCCCAGATGACCAAGCTTAAGGTCTACGCTGGTGCCGAGCATCCGCACGCTGCCCAGAACCCCACGAAGATTGAGCTGGAGGCTTAAAGATGGCTGAGAACACCGTTGTCTACCAGGGTACCGGCCGTCGTAAGAACGCCGTCGCCCGCGTCCGTCTCGTCCCCGGCACCGGCAAGGTGACTATCAACAAGCGTGACGCCGAGCAGTATTTCGGCCGTCATCAGCTCGTTGAGAACGCCCTTGCTCCCTTCAAGGTGACCGACACCGCCGGTCAGTTCGACGTTATCGCTCTGTGCGATGGCGGCGGCATCTCCGGTCAGTCCGGCGCTCTGCGCCTGGGCATCGCTCGCGCTCTTCTGAACGCTGGCGACTACCGTGCTGACCTCAAGAAGGCCGGTTTCCTTACGCGCGATGCTCGCGTGGTCGAGCGCAAGAAGTACGGCCTCAAGAAGGCCCGCCGCGCTCCACAGTTCTCCAAGCGCTAAGGTTTTATCTCCTTTCGAGATACAATGTACAAGCGGGGCCTGCCGATTCCTCGGCGGGTCCCGCTTTTCTTTTTCGACTAGGGTGGGCGGTTGCATATCGCCTGCTAGGGAAGGAGCGATCCTATGCCCCAGAACATCTTCGGTACCGACGGCGTCCGTGGCGTCGCCAACGCCGATCTTTCGTGCGATCTTGCGTTTCGCCTGGGTCGCGCGGCGACCAAGTTCCTTGGTCCGGACATCTGCATCGGCCGCGACACGCGTCTTTCGGGCACCATGCTCGAGAGCGCTCTGACCGCCGGCATTATGGCCGAGGGCGGCCGTCCGCACTGCTGCGGCGTCATCCCCACGCCTGCCGTGGCACTGCTCACCGTTCAGAACGAGCTCGACGGCGGCATCGTCATCTCTGCTTCGCATAATCCGCCGGAGTTCAACGGCATCAAGTTCTTTAGCCGCAAGGGCATGAAGCTTCCCGATGCTGTCGAGGAAGAGATCAGCGCCTGGGTCATGTCCGAGGAAGCCATGGCTGCCGATACGCTGCCGACCGGTGCCGGCGTTGGCCACATCATCAAGATGAAGGACGCTCGCAAGGCATATGTCGATCATGCCATCGATACGCTTGATGGCCTGAGGCTCGATGGCTTGGTCGTTGCCGTCGACTGCGGTCACGGTGCTTCTTGCCAGACCACGCCCGCCGCGCTGCAGCGCCTGGGTGCTACGGTCCATGCCATCAACACCGATTATTGTGGCACCGACATTAACGTTGAGTGCGGCTCTACGCACCTCGAGCCCTTGCGCGAGCTCGTGCTGCGCACCCATGCTGACATCGGCCTGGCCCACGACGGCGACGCCGACCGCGTACTGTTCGTGGACAGCGAGGGCAATGAGATCGACGGTGACTACATCCTGGCTATCTGCGGTTCCGACCTCGCCGCCCGCGGCAAGCTCGCCAACTCCGAGATCGTCTCGACCGTCATGTGCAACCTGGGCTTCTCCATCGCTATGAAGGAGCAGGGCTTCGAGATGGTTCAGACCGCCGTGGGCGATCGCTACGTTCTGGAGCGTATGCTCGCGGACGGCGCCGTCATCGGCGGCGAGCAGTCCGGCCACATCATCTTCCTGGAGCACAACACCACCGGTGACGGTCTGGTGACGGCTCTGCAGCTGCTGGCCGTGCTCAAGCGCACCGGTCGTACCCTCACCGATCTTGCCGGCATCATGAAGAAGTACCCGCAGGTACTCGTCAACGTGCATTCCGACAACAAGGCCGGCCTGGACGATTGCCAGCCCATCTGGGATGCCGTCGCTGCCGCCGAGAAGGAGCTCAATGGTCGCGGCCGCATCTTGGTGCGCCCGAGCGGTACCGAGCCGCTGGTCCGCGTTATGGCCGAGGCCGAGACGCACGAGCTGACCCAGCGCGTTGTCGACGACATCGTCGAGGTTGTCAAGCGCGAACTTCCCTAATGGTCAAAAACGAGTGCCAAGTGGTAAACTGTTAAGGCTATTTTGGTCGATTGGTATGTCCGAGGGGGAGCATGTTCACTAAAGTCCTAAGGTCTTTTGGTATGCGTGGTCGAGTCCTTACGCTGGATGCTCCCATCTCGGGCGACGTCATTCCGCTTTCCGAGGTAAACGACCAGACATTTGCCACCGGCCTTTTGGGCCAGGGCGTGGCGATTCAGCCTACCGGCACGCGCGTGATTGCACCGGCTGATGCCAAGGTCGAGGCCATTTTTCCCACGGGACACGCTGTTGCGCTTAACACGGTCGATGGCTTGGACGTGCTCATCCACGTTGGTTTGGACACTGTTCAGCTTGAGGGCAAGCACTTTACCGTACATGCGCAAGTGGGTGACATCGTCCATAAGGGCGATGTGCTCATTGAGTTCGATCGCGAGGCAATTGCTGCCGAGGGCTACGATGTGACGGTTCCCATCTTGGTGTGCAACTCCGTTGAGTTCTCGAGCATCAAGGGCTCCGTTGGCGTGCATGTCGAAGAGATGGACCAGCTCATCGTTGCTCGCGAGCGCTAGCAAGTGCACGTGGCCATTAGCCTACAATTCAAACACGTTTACGGAGGGCGCCCTTGAAAGAGGACGCCCTCCGTGGCAAGATGAGATTTGTCCGAAGCTAAAAGGCTTCGGGTCACCGTGGACGGGCAGGGGCCTCGACGCGGCTAGACACGAGACACATACATTACGCGACCTCGCCCTGGTGGCCGCACACGTTGGTTGCGGCCGACGCGGGCCGCGGGCAAGTGCTTGTAAGGGGAGCCTTGCCTCTCTTGTACGAGAAAGGACGCGTAATGAAGATTATTAAAGCTAAAGACTACGAGGATATGAGCCGCAAGGCCGCCAATATCATCTCGGCGCAGGTTATCCTCAAGCCCGACTGTGTGCTGGGCCTTGCCACCGGCTCCACCCCGATCGGTGCCTACAAGCAGCTCGCTGCTTGGTACGAGAAGGGCGACGTCGACTTTGCCGAGGTCAGCACATACAACCTGGACGAGTATCGCGGCCTTTCGCACGACGATCCCCAGAGCTATCACTACTTTATGCGTGAGAACTTCTTCGATCACATCAACATCGACCTGAACAACACGCATGTGCCCGACGGTTCCAACCCCGACGCCGCCGCTGCCTGCTCTGAGTACGACAAGATCGTCGCGGCCGCCGGTTACCCGGATCTGCAGCTGCTCGGCATTGGCAACAACGGCCACATCGGCTTCAACGAGCCCGATGACCACTTCTCCAAGGGCACGCACTGTGTCGACCTCACCGAGAGCACCATTCAGGCCAACAGCCGCCTGTTCGACAGCATCGACGATGTTCCCCGTCAGGCCTACACCATGGGTACCCAGACCATCATGTATGCCCGCATGATCCTGGTCGTCGCCAACGGCGAGGCCAAGGCTCAGGCCGTGCACGATATGTGCTATGGTCCGGTTACGCCCAAGTGCCCGGCTTCGATCCTGCAGCTGCACACCAACTGCGTTGTCGTTGCCGACGAGGCCGCCCTTTCGCTCTGCGAGTAGCGCGAATCCTGCACCTCGACATAGCCTTGCCTAAGGCCTCCGCTTTGCGGGGGCCTTTTTGCTATCCCTTTCCGCCCGCTTGACCAAAATCTTGCCGCAAGCTTGACGAATGCCGGATGCCCGACAGCTTGATTCATTCCATATCAGATTCTATGCAAAAATGCCACTAAAAGGTCGTAGACGGTAGCGGGTGCTAGGCGAGTTGAATGACATAGCTGAACCTTGTTCATTTGCGTTACACTGCCGCTTAGATGGGACAAGCTGACAAGCCATTTACCTGCTTAAAGACCGATTAGTCGGGGGATTAATAACAATCGGCCCTCGCTGTACAAAAACTTGCCGCTTGCGTACCAAAAGACAACCTAGAACACAAGGTCGCTCTATTCATAGCGCGGCTTGTATGGTCTTGCGGTTACAGTGTCCATACGGTCGAGTTGAGGAGCGGGCATGGTAAACGATTTGGACAGTATAGACGACCTCGAGCTGATGCCGCTGGGCGGAGGCTATATGGTGCGACGCGAACGCTTGATGAATGAGCTTCTCGCCAAGGGCCGAAAGGCCGGCATCGTGGTTCTCTATGCGCCCGACGGGTTTGGGAAGACCTCGGTGCTGCTGCAGTACACCCATGAGGTTAAATGCGACCCGACGCGAGGCCCCGTGCGGATTATCGAGGCCGATCGCGCCACTGGGCGCGAGGTGTTTATGCAGCTCGAGGTGGTTACCGAAGAACTCAAAGACAAACCGCACTCCCTTATCGCGATTGATAATGTGCCAAACCTCGATCAGCACGATACCGAAGACCTCATCGACAGGATTCGCGGCCTGCGCGCTATGGGGGTAGGGGTCTTTATCTCCTGCCGTCCTTCAAATCGTCAACTGATTCATGGGCTGGGCGATTCGGTTAAGATTAATGCGCAGATGCTCAAGGTGCATGCCTATGAGTATTCGGCGTGGGCATCGGCGTTTTCGATCAGCACATCGCTCGACTTTTATCAGCTTACGCAGGGCGTGCCCGAGCTCGTTTCGGCATTGCAGACGGGTCTGTATGGCCAAGGCGACGTAGCCGGTCTGCTCGAAAACGAGATTGTCAACGTATATGGCGCGGCACTTGTCGACCTGGCTTCGCTCGACAATAATGCGCTGTTTTGCGTGGCATGTCTCATGATTTTGATGGGCGAGGGCAATATCGCAGAGCTCGAGGCTTGTGGGGTGAGACTGTCGATGGTCGACCAGTCCTACCTTGTACGCGATTACCCGATCTTTGGTTTAGATCCGGCCGACCGGAGCTTTACGTGCCTGGGCGCCGAGGATAACGGACGGCTTCGCCTGCGAAAGTTGGTGGCCGAGATCCGTCCCGAGCTAGTTCCGCGGGCGGCTCGAATTTTGCTCAAGGCAGGCCGATGTGACGCGGCGATGGACCTGGCCGACGCCTTTCTGGACCGTAGCGTGGTCCTTGAACTTGCCGGGCAGTATGGGGTCGATCTTGCTCTGACGGGGCACGGTGCCGATGTCTGCCGGGCGGCGTTGAGTACGATCGATGCCGAAGATCACGCTCCAGAGCCAACGCCTGCCGAGGCACTCGGGGTATATTTGGCGGCGGTCAGCGTGTCCAACACAAAGCTCGCCCGCTGCATGGCATCGCTCATTGAGCATGCGGGCGATCGGGCAGCCTGTGAAATAGATCCCGTTTCGTGGAAGGTCGCCCAGGTCCTTACGGCAGTTTGCTATGGGGACAACGGGCTTGGGCTTCCCATGAACCTTGCTGTGCCGGAAATCGAGACGGAACACACGGCACTCGACATGCTCTTTGCACATATCGGGGCCAAGCACTGGTTGGCTGAGCGGGGAGACGACGGTGGTGCTCTGCAGCAGCTCAAAACGCGCAAAGCATATGACTGCGAGCTCGATATCGCGGGGACTTTTATACGGGCCGATAGCATGCTAGTGGAGCTCTTCGATGGGTCGTTTGCGGGGATCGACGAGCGCGACGACGAGATGGCGCTGATACGGGACGCGCTCGATGTACGTGGACTTAAGGCGCCGGCTATCTGGGTGCGCATGGTGCTGGCGGCACGGCGGCTCCTTTCCGGCTTGCCGGTAACCGACGATGCGGCGTTCAACGAGCTCGATCGCTTTGCCGTACGCATGCGCGACAACCAGATTCAGCTGTTTGGCCTGCTGCTAGAAGGCTGGCAATCGCTGGCAGAAGGTCGGCCGGTCAATGCGAAGTTCCGCGCGGTCCAGGTGCTCAAACTGGCTGAGGAGCCAATTGCATACATGCGCGACAATGCGTTGCTGCTGGAGCGTGCGGCGTATCTGCGTAACACCTCGATGGTTTCGGTGCGCGAGGAGGCGGAGCTGCTCGATATAAGCCAGACGCAGGTTGGTGGTGCAGAAGCATGGATGGTGGCGCTGCATTTGGCTTGCGCGGGGCGAGATAGCGATCTTGCGGCCTGGATGTCCATGAATCGCGCGGGGATTCTAGAGCCATCGTATCGGCTCTTTGCACGCCTTGCCATGCATTGTCTGGGCGAGCCGGCGGCCAGAATTCGTAAGAAACTCCCCGTGCGCGAGCTATCGCGGTACTCGCTGCGTGACGATCTGGAAGGGGAGGGTGAGCGCCTGTTCCAGGCCGGCGAGGTTGAAGCCGTTGATACCATTGACCATATCGAGATTCGCATGTTTGGTGCGTTTCGCGCCGAGCGCGACGGGTTTCCCATCACGGACAAAATGTGGCGCCGCAAGAAGGCGGCGACACTTGCCGAGCGGCTTGCGCTGGGCATGGATGCGCTCGTCGATCGTGAGACGCTGGCCATGGAGTTGTGGCCCCATGCCGAGTTCAATAGCGCCCGCAACAACCTATACTCGACGATATCGCGCTTGCGGTCGGCTTTGGGACCGACGCCGGATGGCAAGTCGTGCGTGCTCATCCAAAATGAATGCATTGGGCTCAACAGTGACTACGTCAAGACCGATGTACGGCTGTTTGACCAGATAAGCCGCGAGGTTTTGGGAAATCGCACGGGTGCGCGCGGGCCCCATTTAGTTGAGCTGTGCCTTAAGATTGAGCAGCTTTATGCCGGACCGCTGTATGTTCCCAATGGCTGTAATCCCACCTACTTTTTGCGTATGCGACGCATTATGCAGTCAAAGTTCATCGATTGCATGATTAAGGGAGCAAATGCCGCTCTAGAAGAAAACGATTTGCAGTCGGCGATTTGGCTGGCGGAGTCGGGGCTTCGACAGGAAACGGCGCGTGAGGATATGGTGCGCTGCGCCATGCGTGTCTACAGTGCGGCGGGGCGGCGGCGCGATATCGTCGAGCTATACAGTGGGCATATGCACCATCTGAGGGAGCAGGTCAATGGCGTGCCCGAGCCCGAGACGAGGCGTCTATACGAGCGCTTGGTGGAGGGGCGGCTCAATCGCGTGTTGGTCGAGCGATAAAAAACGGGCGCCCGAAGTACTTGGGCACCCGTAAGCTTGCTATGTGTTGGCTCGCCGGATCATTGGCTCTTAGACGAGCTTGATCTTCTCGATATCCTTGCGCGAGGACTCGCGATACAGCGAGAACTTGCGGCCGATGACCTGGACGACCTCGGCGTGGCAGCGCTCGGCGAGCTCTTCGGCGGCTTCGCGGGCGGAAAGACTGGAGCCATCGAGCACGGAGCACTTAACGAGCTCGTGCTTCTCCAGATAGGCGACCGTCTGCTCGACGGTGCCCTCATTAATATCGGACTTGCCGATGATGATGGCGGGGTTGAGGTGATGGGCCATGCTGCGAAGCTGCTTGACCTGGGCTCCTGTCAGTGCCATGGGTTCTCGCTTTCTATGTATGGGGCGCCCCGCGACGGGGCCTTAATCTACGTGAGCTGTCCCACGATAACGCAGGAACGGCGCGGTGTGGAGCGCGTTTGCCCAGTTCAAAAAGAATGCGGATGCCGAATGAGTGGGCGGTGCGGGCTGCGAACAGGCTATGAGCTGGGCGCAGAGACCGGCTCCCATGCAATAAACGCCCAGCGAACCTTACGGATATGGTCGAGCATATAGCGCCCCTGCGGCACGCCCTTGGAGCCCGGCTCACCGGCATGGGGATTCTCGATCATGTGCTGGGCGATGTAGTCGCGCAGACGGTCGACCTTATCCTCGTTGCCATGCTCAAGCATGCGGGAAAAGTCCGCCACGCCCGCTTCAAGGCTGTCGAAGGTATCGCGACGCGGCGATTCAAAGTACGTGACCTGCGGCAGGGCACCCATCTGAATGAGGATATTAAAGGCATACACAAAGCCATTACTGCAGGTAACCGAGGCACCGATGGCATTCATCAAGTGCAGGTCATAGCGCGGGCTGGAGTTAGCGACCATCGTGACAGCACAACGCCGACGAGCTGTACGGTCGAGCTTGGCAAGCGCACCTTTTAGATCGGTCGTCGTAACCGACCGACTGGCAAAGGCAACATCCACCGCTTTCGCGACCGGTCCAACCAAATCCCAATCATCATCCCAAGCAAGCTCAAGCGGCGTAATGAGATCCTCGAGCCCATAGTACTCAATACCAGCATCAAGCGTGCCCAACATAGCAGGGGAAAAGTCAGCCGCAATCACAGGATGCCCAGCCTGAGCAAGCGGAATAGCAATCGACCCAGCCCCACACCCCATATCAAGCACGGATTCACCAGGCTTTAACGCCAACAGCTTGATAAAGTCCCGGGCATACGGGGCAGTCTCCAACGGACGAAAATGCCGAGCCCGCTTATCCCACTCAAAAGAATCATCAGCCCGCCGCCGACCAGCCTGCAAGCGCATTCATTCGCCATTCCAATCAGCAGAAAGAAGCTCAGAACGAATCAAACCATCAGCCACGGGCCATCCCCCTTACAACAAAAAAGCGACTCCTCCCAAAAGAAGAGCCGCAACCAGCATATATCAGAAAGAACCGATCCAACGCCAAACCGCCATACCAGCAAAGTAGGGCAGAAGCGAAGCGACTGCCAAAGGGATAGAACCCAACCGAGGTCCCGTTGTGCGGGAGCCCCGCCGTCGGGCGGCAGACATATAAGGTCGATCGCGAGTTCCGCACGAGCCGGAGAGCACTTAATGTGCTCTCCGTGCGAGTCAGGACTGTCCGAGCAGGCGACCTTATATGTCTGCCGCCCGACGGCGGGGCTCCTCGCCCGAACCCTCAGCTAGTTCTTCAGCGAGTTCAGCGGTGCCGGGAAGCGTCCGCCACGGTGGGCAAGCACGGTGCCGGCGTTGGGGTTCACCGGCATGATGGGTGCACGGCCAAACAGGCCGCCGTACTCGACGCAGTCGCCCACGCCCTTGCCGATGGCGGGAATCACGCGGACGGCCGTGGTCTTGTTGTTGATGACGCCGATGGCCATCTCGTCTGCGATGATGCCGGCGATGGTCTCGACCGGGGTGTCGCCGGGGATGGCGATCATGTCCAGGCCGACGGAGCACACGCAGGTCATGGCCTCGAGCTTCTCGAGCGAAAGCGCACCGGCCTCGACGGCGGCGATCATACCGGCGTCCTCGGACACGGGGATGAAGGCGCCCGAGAGGCCGCCCACGCTGGAGCTGGCCATGACGCCGCCCTTCTTGACGGCATCGTTGAGCATGGCGAGCGCGCAGGTCGTGCCGGGGCCACCGCAGGTGCCCACGCCGATGATCTCGAGGATGCGGGCAACGGAGTCGCCGATGGCAGGCGTGGGAGCCAGCGACAGGTCGACAATGCCCTTCTCGACACCCAGACGATGGGCGGCCTCGCGGCTCATGAGCTCGCCGGCGCGGGTGATCTTAAAGGCGGTCTGCTTGATCTTCTCGGCAACCTCCATCATCGATGCGGAGTCGGGCAGCGTCTCCAGGGCTGCGGCCATAACGCCGGGGCCCGAGACGCCTACGTTGATGACGGCGTCGGCCTCGCCACCGCCGTGGACGGCGCCCGCCATAAACGGGGAGTCCTCGACCATGTTGGCAAAGCAGACAAACTTGGAGGCGCCGACGGAGTCCTGGTCGGCCGTGAGCTTGGCGGCATCGATGATGGTCTGGGCGGCCATGAGCACGGCATCCATGTTGATACCGGCGCGCAGGCTGGCGACGTTGACGCTGGAGCAGACGCGGCTCGTGGTAGCGAGCGCCTGAGGGATGGACTGGATGACGCGGCGGTCGGCGTCGCCGATGCCCTTCTGGACGAGTGCGGAGAAGCCGCCCAGGTAATCGATGCCGAGCGTCTCGGCCGCGCGGTCGAGGGCATACGCGATGGGGGTGAGGTCCTCATCCTTGCAGCACGCGGCGATCTGCGCCACCGGGGTGACGGAAACGCGCTTGTTGACGATGGGGATACCGTACTCGCGCTCGAGGTTCTCGGCGGTCTCGACCAGATGCTCAGCCGTGTGCGTCACGTGGTCGTAGATCTTCGTGCACATGCGGTCGAGGTTCTCGTCGCCGCAACCCATGAGCGAAACACCCATGGTGATGGTCCTGATGTCGAGGTTCTGCTCCTCAACCATGCCGCGGGTTTCCGCGATTTCTGCGGGCGTGATCGCCATCCTTGCGCTCCTATCTGCCAAAACGAGCATAGTCTTATCTATTCTAACGTGCCGCACGTGCCAAGTGGCGCATGCGGCACGTTTTGGTGCTCGGTTGTTTCCGTTGTGTTACTGCCCAAAGACCTCTTCGGCAATACGAGCGCTTTCGGCGGCGTCCTTGGCGTAGTAGTCCGCGCCGATCTGCTTGGCGTATTCGGGGGTGAGTACGGCGCCGCCTACGATGATCTTGACGCCCGGAACCTCGGCATGGAGCAACTTGATGGTCTCTTCCATGGCGACGACCGTGGTAGTCATAAGCGCCGAGAGGCCGACGAGTTTGATATCGCGCTCCTTGACGGTCTTGAGTACCTCCTGCGGATCGACGTCGCGGCCCAGGTCAAAGACGGTATAGCCGTAGTTGTCGAGCAGCATCTTGACGATGTTCTTGCCAATGTCGTGGATGTCGCCCTTGACGGTGGCCACGCAGATCTTGCCCTTGTCGGCGATCTCGCCGGCGGGCATCAGGCGTTTGATGGTGTCGAAGCCCACACGCGCTGCCTCGGCCGAGGCCATAAGCTGCGGCAAGAAGAACTTGCCCTGGTCAAAGAGAACGCCAACCTCGTCGAGGGCGGGGATAAAGTGATTGTTGATGAGGTCCATGGCGTCGTGGTCTGCCAGCAGACGCTCGGTCTCGGCAGCGATCTCGCCTTTGCGGCCCGAGACGACCATGCGACGAATCGGGTCGTCGTTGCCGTCGGTGCCGGCGGTGCCCGCGGCAGGCGCGGCATCACTCGATGCGGCCTGAGCTGCTGCCGGGTTTGCGGCGATCTTATACGGATCGGTCCAACCGGCGTAGCGCTCGATGTATCCGGTCGAGCCCTCGTCCTCAACGCTCAGGACGCGATAACTGTAGACGGTATCCATAAAGCGCTTGGAGCCCGGGTTCATGATGGGGGCGTCCAGACCCGCGCCAAAAGCGGCAGCCAAAAAGACCGAGCCCAGCAGCGGGCGGGCAGGCAGGCCAAAGCTGATGTTCGACACGCCGAGCGCGCATTTGACGCCCAGACGCTCCTTGCACAGGGACATGGCGCGTAGGATCTGCTCGGCCTGGCGTTGATTGGTCGAGGCGGTCATGACCAGGCAGTCGATGAGGATGCGGTCCGGTCCGATGCCGTAACGGGCGGCCTCGGCCACGATGTGCTCGGCGATGGCGAAGCGAGCCTCGGCGGAGTCGGGGATGCCGCCTTCGTCGAGCGTAAGGCCGACAACGTTGGTGCCGTAGTGGGCGACCAGCGGGAAGATCTCGTCCATGATCTGCTGCTTGCCATTGACCGAGTTGATGATGGGCTTGCCGGCGTAGCGGCGCACGGCGGCCTCGACGGCTGCGGGGTCGGTGGAGTCGATCTGCAGCGGCAGCAGCGTGGACCCCTGGAGCTGTTCGGTCGCCTGTTGGATGATCTTGACCTCGTCGATCTCGGGCAGGCCCACGTTGACGTCCAGAATGTCGGCGCCCTGTTCCTGCTGGCTGATGCCCTGGCTCACAACGTAGTCCAGGTCGCCGTCGCGCAGGGCCTGCTGCAGGCGCTTTTTGCCGGTGGGGTTGATGCGCTCGCCGATGACGGCGATCTTGTGGCCGTCGCAGGGAAGGTCCACGACCGTTTGGGCGCTCGTGACCGACATACTGGGCTTGCGGTGGCGCGGGCTGGGCGTGTGGTTATCGATAAGCGTGCGCAAGGCCGCCATGTGCGCCGGCGTGGTGCCGCAGCAACCGCCCACGACGCTCACGCCGTCGGCGATCATGCCGGCGACGGCCTCGGCGTATTCGGGGGCTTGGATATCAAAGACGGTGTTGCCGTCGTCGTCCACATGGGGGAGTCCTGCATTGGCCTGCACCATAACAGGCTTGTCGGTAACGGTGAGCATACGTGCGGCGAGTCCCCGGAGCTCGGCCGGTCCTTGGCTGCAGTTGATGCCCAAAACGTCGGCGCCGATGGCGTCAAGCGTGATGGCGGCGACCTCGGGACTCGTTCCCAGGAAGGTGCGACCGTCTTCCTCGAAGGTCATGGTGGCAAAGACGGGCAGGTCGGAGTTCTCGCGGCAGGCGAGGACCGCCGCCTTGATCTCGGCCAGGTCGGTCATAGTCTCGATAATAAAGAGGTCCACACCCGCGGCGACGCCTGCGCGCACTTCCTCGGCAAAGAGGTCGTAGGCCTCGTCAAAGCTGAGGGTACCCAAGGGGCGAAGCAACGCGCCGATGGGGCCGATGTCACCGGCGACGTAGCGGGCGCCGGCCTCGCGGGCACAGGCGGCAGCGGCGGCAAAGACGTCTGCCACGGTGGCGGCGCCGTCGAGCTTGTGGGCGTTGGCGCCAAAGGTGTTGGCGGTGATCACGTCACAGCCAGCCTCGACGTACTGACGCTGGATATCAGTGATAACCTGGGGTTCCTCAAAGTTGAGCAGCTCGGGCAGGGCGCCTGCCTTCATGCCGGCGGCCTGCAACATGGTGCCCATGCCGCCGTCGAACAGCAGGTGTCCCGTGCCCTCGATGGCGGCACGCAGGCGGTCATCCTTAATGCGAAGGTCGTCGATCGTGCGCGTCTTGTATGCAGCGCCATTACGGCGTGCGGCATCAACGGGTGCCGCCAGCGCGGCGCCGTCCAGATCATGAGTGATAAGCGGAGTAAACATCGATGGCTCCTAATGGCTGGAATAGCAGGTGGTGTGGGCGGCGCGGAAGCGGCAGTGCTCGCGCATGCGGCAGATATTGCAGGCGGGGCTGCTCTGGGCGTCGTGGACTTCGCCGTCGAACAGACCAATCACAGCGGTCACGCTCTTAGTGGGCATGAGCAGGCTGGTGGGGGTGACGGTAAGTCCAATGAGGCGCGTGGCATTGAGTGCATCCACGATCGAGCGCTGGGCAGAGAGCGGGCAGTCGCCATAGCCGGGACTGAAGCGCCAGTTGCCGGCGAGCCCGTGTGCAGCGGCTGCAGCCTTGACCTGCTGGTCCATCTGCTCGACGGCGGCCTCCACATAGGCAGAGCATGCGGCGTCGAGCACGGCGCCTTCCAGGGGTTGCTGGGCTCCCGTGGTGCGCAGACGGCGTTCGGCAGACATCCCGAGGGTGCAGGCCATGAGCGCCGCCAGGCGGGCGTCTTTGAGATGTCGATAGATATCACGACCCCGCAGCTCAACATTGGTGCCAACCAAGCGGATGCAGGGCTCGCCCTGCTCGTCGACGCCCGTGGCATCGACGGCAAACACGCGTCGCACGCCGCGGGGCTCGATATCCAGCTCTAGGCGCTCGACTACAAGCTCAATTCGTCGTGACAGCTCGGGCTCAATCTGCTGGCCGCCGTAGCCCAGATACCGCAGCATCTCGGCACGGTCGACACGAGGGCGGTGGGCAGCGTCGATACGGTAAAGCGCCGGCGACGCAAGGTCGGCCGGCACTTCAACAACGGTTGTATCGACGTGCGGTTTTTCCATTACCCCAGGCGCTCCATAATGGTCGCGGCGATTGCAGGACGGTTCATAGTGTACAGGTGCAGACCGTCGGCACCGTGCTCCTTAAGGTCGCAAAGCTGACGAGCAGCATAATCTACACCGGCTGCCTGCAGGCTCTCGGGGTCGTTCTCGTACTTGGCGAGAATCTTGATGACGGGGGAGGGTAGCGATGCGCCGCACATAAAGACCATGCGGCTGATTTGCGACTTGCCCATAAACGGCATGATGCCCGCGGTGATGGGCACGGTGATGCCGGCTTTGTCGGCAAGCTCGCGGAAGCGATAGAAGCACTCGTTATCAAAGAAGAGCTGTGTCACAAAGAAGCTCGCGCCGGCGTCTTGCTTTTGCTTGAGGTGCTCGACCGAGAGGTTGAGATCCTCGCAGGCAATGTGGCCCTCGGGGTAGGCCGCGGCGCCCACGCAAAAGCCGGCGTCGACGAGCTCGGGGATGAGGTCACGGGCGTAGGCGTAGTCAGAGGCGGGCTTGTCGTCCTCAGTCGCGCCAGCGGGAAGATCACCACGCAGGGCCAGGATGTTTTCAACGCCGGCGGTGCGATACTCGTCGATCTTGGCGGCGATATCGGCGCGCGAGCGGCCCACACAGGTAAGGTGTGCCACCGAGGGTGTATCGAATTCGCTCGTAATCATATGTGCGATGGGGGCGGTGGTGGCGCCGTTGCCCGAGCCGCCGGCAGAGCAGGTGACCGAGACAAAGCTCGGCGAAAGCTTGCACAGATTTCCTGCCACTTCGCGAGCCGTGTCGAGGGTAAGCTCGCCCTTGGGCGGGAACATCTCAAACGAAACGGGTGCGGTGCCCTGGGATGCTGCCTGCTTAAAAACCTCGTCGACGCGCATATCGTGCTCCTTTAGATACGCAATAGTGTGATGTGTTTTAAGGATTCTACAGCACCACTGTGTCACGGTGGAGTTTCACTCGCTATTTGGGGATACCAATCGAAAATGCTTTGCTATCGGCATTTCCTATAACAGAGCGGTCAATCTAGGATGGGGCTATATTGAATGGTATTTGATGCGAAATACCAGTTAATAGAGCCCCATCCCAAATTGACTACCCTTAAACTATGGGGAGAGGTCTGCAATTTATACAGTTGATTGGCCATTAAGGGCGGCAGCGCCGCTGTGATGCGGTAACCTCATTGATTGGTTTCGCGACAGCAACATAACGGTAATGTCGCGGAAACACGGCGAGCCTAAGCTATGACTCGTTCGTTAGTAATCAACACCGCTTCTCACGCGGTGCCGATACGAAGGGAGTTCCGTATGGCCGATCTTACTGACCGCTTCGGGACCATGGTGTTCTCTGAGGAAGTCATGAAGGACTACCTCCCCAAGGACATTTGGAAGCGCCTTGCTGCAACCCTCGAGGACGGTGAGCCGCTCGACCTGGATGTGGCCAACGCCGTTGCCCACGCCATGAAGGTCTGGGCCATCTCCAAGGGCGCGACGCACTACGCGCACTGGTTCCAGCCGCTTTCGGGCATTACTTCCGAGAAGCACGACAGCTTCCTCGAGCCCAACCACGACGGCACCGCCATTACCAAGTTTACGGGCAAGAACCTCATCCAGGGCGAGCCGGATGCCTCCAGCTTCCCCAACGGCGGCCTGCGCGCCACCTTCGAGGCCCGTGGCTACACCGCTTGGGATCCTACCAGCCCCGCCTTCATTAAGGACGATGTCCTGTGCATCCCCACGGCCTTCTGCTCCTACACGGGCGAGGCCCTGGACAAGAAGACCCCGCTGCTGCGCTCCATGACCGCGCTCTCGCGTGAGTCCAAGCGCGTTTTGGCGCTGTTTGGTAAGACCCCCAAGAAGGTCGTTCCTTCCGTGGGCGATGAGCAGGAGTACTTCCTGATCAAGAAGGACGCTTACCGCAAGCGCAGGGACCTGGTCATCACCGGCCGCACCCTCTTTGGCGCTGCCCCCTGCAAGGGCCAGGAGCTCGAGGAGCACTACTTTGGCGCTATCCGCCCTACCGTCTCGGCCTATATGAAGGACCTGGACGATGAACTGTGGGCGCTTGGCATTCCCGCCAAGACCAAGCACAACGAGGTCGCTCCCTGCCAGCATGAGCTCGCCCCTGTCTATGGCGAGGTCAACGAGGCCATCGACCAGAACCTGGTCATGATGGAGAAGATGAAGCTCATCGCCTCCCGTCACGACTTGGTCTGCCTGCTGCACGAGAAGCCCTTCGAGGGCATCAACGGTTCGGGCAAGCACAACAACTGGTCGCTTGGCACCGAGTCCGAGAATCTGCTCGATCCGGGCGACACTCCGCTCGACAACCTGCAGTTCATCGTCTTCCTCACCGCGGTGATCGAGGCCGTCGATAACTATCAGGAGCTCCTGCGTGCCTCCGTTGCCTCGGCCGGCAACGACCATCGTCTGGGCGCCAACGAGGCTCCTCCGGCGATTATGTCCATCTTCCTGGGCGACCAGCTTACCGAGGTCGTCGAGAAGATCATCGATGGCAAGGCTTCCGTCCATGCCACGCGCGGCGTGCTCGACCTGGGCGCCGATACCCTGCCCAAGCTGATGCAGGACAACACCGACCGCAACCGCACCTCCCCGTTTGCCTTCACCGGCAATAAGTTCGAGTTCCGTGCCTGCGGCTCCGAGCAGAACGTCTCCGACTCCAACCTGGTGCTCGATGCCGCCGTGGCCAAGTCGCTCAAGTCCTTCGCCGACGCGCTTGAGGGTACGCCCGAGGATGAGTTCCAGGACGCCGCGCTCGAGTACTGCAAGAAGGTCCTGACCGACCACCAGCGCATCCTGTTCTCCGGTGACGGCTACTCCGACGAGTGGCCCGTTGAGGCCGAGAAGCGTGGTCTTGCCAACAACAAGACCACGGCCGACGCCCTGCCCGCCTTTGTTTCCGAAAAGGCTATCGCGCTCTTTGAGGAGACGGGTGTCCTGACCAAGGCCGAGGCTCAGTGCCGCTACGACTGCAAGCTCGAGAAGTACAACAAGCTCATGAACATCGAGGCTACCACGATGGTTCGCGAGGCGCGTCGTACCTATCGCCCGGTCATTACCGCCTATGCCACCAAGGTCGCTAAGGGCCTTGAGACTATTCGTGCCGCCGGCGCCGAGGCCGCCATGCAGTGTGAGCAGAACACGCTCAACAAGCTCTGCAACGGCATCACCACCATCAACGACTCCATCAAGGCGCTTGACGCCGTGCATCAGAAGGCTGAGGCCCTCGATGGCCAGGAGCAGGCCAACGTGTACGCGCACGAGGTCGTTCCCGCTATGGATGCGCTGCGTGCCGCCGTGGACGCCATGGAGGAGATCGTGGCAGCCGACTACTGGCCGGTCCCGACCTACGACGACATCCTGTTCTACGTGTAGGGCGTAACTGACATATCGTCACGGTATTGAGCCGGGGTCCGCATCATGCGGGCCCCGGTTTTTGTTTGCGAAGGGCGCTTTGAAGCCCGTTTTGCTACCGATTTGCCTAGGTATAAAGGGCTATGGGCAAAAAACGTCAAATATGAGTACTGTCACAAGTCCTGTAGCATTATCTTTTTGCAAAATATGCAGTGTTACACAACATATGTCCAAGTACTTAGCCGATAAACGTCTGCAATTCTTCCACCTTAGGACCCCTGGCGTCTAAATCGCCTTCAGATGGCATGAAATCGCTGTTACTAAATTGGTAACAGTACTCATATTTGCTATTTTTTGCCCACGGGCCCTTGGATGACAGTGTGATTTAAGGTCGCGCGCGCAGACGTGGTGTAAGAGTGTCCTGAGGTCCGTCGCTGCAAGTCCCGATGTTACTCCTTCTTGAGGCCGTGCTT